>Ga0065711_1037440_pt1 | contig 19835 bp, 19 predicted proteins | sample Hoacrofraction12_FD_59098 | JGI IMG/M metagenome (GOLD analysis project Ga0065711, IMG submission 59098) | Hoatzin crop microbial communities from Cojedes, Venezuela - Epithelial fraction 12 v2 (version 2) | ecosystem: Host-associated > Birds > Digestive system > Esophagus > Crop | place... | reverse complement strand
GCAGGAATAACCAAAGCAAATATCAAGTAGAACAGCAATATTAGACTAGGACATCAGAGCCTACTGGAGTTCACATGACAAAATTTACTTGAAAGTATTGATTGCAATAAAAAAAATTGTTGATAAAAAACAAACTTTGTGAACAAATCTGTGTTTTCTTGAAGCTTCTTGCAGTTTTCTCCTTGCTCGCTGTCCCTTATTCATGACTTCCTTTTATGACACAGAGGATGTTTTTGTGTTTCCTTATGAGTATCTTGGGGTTTACTTTAGTATCACTTGCGTTTGGTTCAGACGTGAGGTAGAACCCGTCTGGGTTCAGTATTTATGCCAATGGCAGTGGTCTATAAAGGCTGTGTCTCTCTCTTCCTCCTTCCATGGGGCACTCATCATCTCCCTGCTTGCAGTCGAGGGTGCTGTGCTGGTGCCTGCAACAGAAGTCCCTGACAGCTTCACCCAGGGTTTTCCTGCTTTCCCCTCATGTGACACAGAGGCAGAGGGAGGAAGTCCTGATGTCCCTGAGCACGAAGGACACCAACCCGCCCCTTGTTTGGGTGCTGAAGAGCTGACTGGATCCTTGCCATCCCCACGTGAGCCCCTTCCTTTTTTCTTTCTACATTTGACACGTCGTAGCACAGTCCCTTGCATCTCCACCAGGCTCCTGGGTGGAAATCCCGCAAGTGGCTGGAGAGCGGCCGTCTTAACTCTGCCAGGTGCTGGGACATGGCTGCTGTGCCATGGCTCCCGTGCAGCTGTGGAGCAGCTGGCTCCAACCCAGGCACTGCGGTGGGTGGGAAAAGCTGGCACCGGCAGGCAGTCACCTCTGTTTTGTGGGGTAAGGGAGGGCCCTTCTCCACCCAGCCTCATGCAAAAGTGGAGCTGGGAAAGGGGGGGCAGCATCTCTCAGGCCTCCCAGAGCCTTCCTCCCTTTCTTCCTCTTCCTCCTCCTTCTCCTCAAGGGAAAGTATTGAGGAAGTCAGAGACGTGCAAGAGGGAGCAGCCATGGGATGGAGCAGGGAGACCATCTGGGACCTACCCTGGCTTGCAAACACTTTTGGGGTCTTTCTCCCACAGCGTTTGCTCCTTCCACAAGATCCTTCCCTGCCTCAGCAGTTTTGCTCAGCTGCTGCTTCTCTCCGTGTTAACTTTGGAGACTCACAGTCTAGGCTGTGTCTTATGTGAGGTTAGGGTCATGGCTGGCACCCACCCAGCCCACCAGCCAGCCTGCCTTCCTTGCCTCCCTCATAGCCACTGCATCACAGCCGGCTGCGGAGCACTCTTACGAAATCATCTGCTGACTCACCCTTCCCTTGCTTGCCTAAGTGAAATCATGCCTAGCTTTAAAAATCACTTTGCAGCATTACATGACATATTTATTCACTTTTTCACTGTTGTGAACTTCTTCAGATAAGCAGCTGTGAGGTTTCTGGAAAAGATAAGTGTGTTTTGTTTTTTGATTTTTTTTTTTCTCTAAGGCTATTGAAAAAGGCAGGGCATTTGTTTCTGCTCTGTTTGCTGTTATAAATCTGAAGGTCATTCCTGGAAATGCTGGGACCTGCCTTCTCCAGAGCTGGTACAGATGGGTCCCAAGGTGGGCAGCTCTGCTTATTTTGATGGCGTCTGTGTCTCTCACATGCTGTTTCTCTCAGGTGTGTTGTGTGAACACAGTGGGGCGGCTGCTTAGGGCAGCAGCGGATATCGCATCGTGTCAGCGCTCTTTCCTCTCATCGGCCCCCACTGCAACATAGACGCACACAGACAAGTCTCTCTGGGCCAGGTTTGGTTTTGGTACCAGTACTATGGAGTTTTTGTAGTTACTATGCATAGATTGGAGACCTTATTTACTTGCATTCTATTTTGCAGAGTCACACATTGAATCCTTGTCCAAGCCAGGCTCTGGAACAATAGGGAGATTAGCTACCCAAGGCAAGAGCCTGAGGACTGATGGATTTTGGAGATGGACAGACAGGAATAAAAGGAGTGGGGACTTTGCTTAGATTGAGCCCAAACACAAAACTTAAACCTTTTTTCACTACTGAATAAGCCATTACACTACATTCTGATCAATCCAGGTATTGGTTTTGATTCTGATTCATCTGACACTTTTAAAACTTTTTTTGCTTTATAAAATAGTAGGTTAATTTTTAATTGGAAAAAAAATAAAAGTTCAAAGATCTGATGTTTCCAAAATTGAACAAAAAAGGTTGCTTTTTCAGAGGTAAAGCATTTCAATCTGTCTTTAAAAAAAAGCACATCATATCATTTTTTTCTTCAAGAAAAACTATTTGCCAGCTATGACAAATCTTATTTCTTTCATTTTGTGATGATTATTAAAACAGTAGTGAAAGCATGCTTTGGTAAGTGATATACGGTTGGACTTGATGATCTTAGAGGTCTTTTCCAACCTTAATGATTTTATGATTCTATACTACACGTTGGTTTTTCCATGCTACAGAGCTGAGTAGAGCAGAGAGATGGATACTTTTGGCTCTCCACAGACTTGTTTCAAAGGCACTGAGAAAACCTTTTAAACACAAAGAGGTTAAGAGGATATTTGCAGTCCCAGAAGTCTATGTTCTACCATTAGAGAATTTACCAGGTAACTAGGCAGTTTAATGACGTGGCTGGCAATTTAACAGCTCACTGCTTCCAGAAAGACCTGTGCTGTCAGCCTCTGCCTTTCCCAGGTCAGCTCTATAGTCCCACCGTCATTCCCCGTGTGCCAGCACCAACACTTGGCCAAGCCTGCAATGGAGAGGTCTGCAAAGAGACATAAAAGTAGATCCTCAAAAGCATTAAAAAGCTGTGAAATACCCATGCAAAGGTGCAATTTATCAGTTCAGGTTGTTTACTTGTGGAGAAGGCCGAAGATTTCTTCTTTAGTTTTAGAAAGTTACAGATAAAGGTATTTAACAGTCTTCCAAGTCAAACCCATAATTTTTCTATCACTTCTGTCACACTGGACATTTCCAGACCTCAGGTATTTACATACCACCACATTTCTATCTGATGTGTATAAATTCTGGGGTTTCTTTCCAAGTATAACACCCCCAAAATTTGCAAACACTCTTTCAGCTTTGACACTAGAAATTTTTACTTTCACTACCTGCAAGTGAAAAACTAATGGTCCCCTCTGACTTAGCTTGGAATACTGATTTGCAGAATTTCTCACTGGAGGACATGGTAGGTATTTTAGTTCCTCTTTTTCCTCTTTAATGTGGGGAGTCATCTCTGGGAAAAGTTTGCAAGATCAGGCCTACGGTCATCGTTTACTCAAACTGCATAATTCTTAGGTCTTTTAATCTTTTCTCATAAATCAATCCTCCAATCCCCTTAATCGTATTTGTTGCTCGTCTCTGAATTCCTTCCAATTTTGCAATTTACATTATAATTAGGGCTTAGTGAAACTGATGAGAAAGTGATTTTTGGGTCCAATTTTTATGCTGCTTGTAAATATTCAAGTTCTTGCTTTCCACAGGATCATGAGGGCCCCTGAACTGTGTGACAATGGCAGGGACCTGAGGAACTCCCACTCCTGGGGCAAGGACAGATGTTTTCCCAGATTCTCCCACTGTGACTTGCCACTAATTAGTATTCATCATCCCATTGATTTCCCTGGGACTATAACTGCCTACGGCACAATTCACAGTGAATAAGGACAGGAGGATGTGCCCCAGCCTGCACCTAGTATCACTAAATCACTGCCTGATTTTACTCCAGGTGCATAGTGCTAGGCAGCCGGCAGGGCTGTGGGTTGTAACTGGGCTGTTCAGGGGAACAGCAGGCAGCAGGCAGAGATGTTTGCTGAATGAATGGCTATGCTGGTGGAAGGCATCGCTGGGCAAAACATCTTCCCCAGGTGTTTTCAGCTGAAATCGCGTGCTCTGCAGGCAGCTGGGACAAATGGTGGTTAGAGCCTGCTGCACCTTGCTACTGCTGCCCCGTGCCCTTCCATGCTCTCGCCTCTGCTGGGGTGCTGCTCATCTGGATGCCCTGTAACCACCTCTGGAAAAGCATTTATGCAAATGCAGTGGGACCAAAAGTGGTTTGCAGATGAGAGGTCTGAAGAAGGCGTACAGCTGGCACAGAAGCAGTCACTGCCACCACAACCACATGTCCTGTGCTGCTGGCTTGCCATGGGGATATCTGCCCATGGCCAAAGCTTGCCCCCGCACCACACATGGGGTGGATGAGGGAGTACACATGATCCTTCATGCTGAGGAGAGAAGGTGGCCATCATAAAGACCTGATGGATTGACACTTTCTCAGCCAGAACAGCTGACTGGAGTGTCTGCTTGTCCATAGGTGAAGGGGGTGGCTCAGGGTAAGGCCATCTGTGAGCCTTTGTAGAAGAAGCCCATGCAGAGAGTCCTTGCGGTACCTCTCAGATCAGCTGCCATCTACGCCTCTCAAGGACCCACAATTGGTTTCTGATTCTGTCTTTCTACCTTAATTTTTTCTTATGTGGTGGCTGAAAAGAATTGGAAATCTGCCCCACTGGCAACAGACCGAAGACTCCTGTGAGAGTCTTAGGTCAAATGTAAGCTCCAGAAAATACATTAGAAAATAAATCGCTGAATGCCTGCCTGCCTATTTTATGTCCATAGCCATACCAGCCATATTCACATTTTGGTTCTCCTAAGTGCACCTCTGAGGAGCTATTAGTGTATGTTTCTACTCTTCATCACACCAAGATTTTCACGTGCCCTCTGCACACTTTTCTTCAAGTATTTTCAAAATTCTTATGAGGAAACATCTTATATTGCTCTATAATAATTATTATTCTGTTACATTAAAATGCGCTTTACCTTACAGTATGGATGCTAGAACCAGAAGCAGAATGAATGTTCCCATGTAAACAGAAAGTAGGAGACAGAGCACTCTCCAATAAACAGGCAACACCAGTGAGGGAGAGCAGTGTCATTATCTCCGTTGTGCAAACAGGAACGTAGAGAGGTGCAGCTCACCCAGCTGATGTTACACAGGAACTGGGCAAGGGGAGACTCTGGAGCTGTGTCAGTCCCATGTCCTTCACTACAACCCAAGCAAGATATTTTCTGATGCATCGTGTGCAGTCCAGCCCCCTCAACCTTCTCAAGCAAACGAGCCACCAAATTCGCTGAATGATGCCCCGAATAAGGACTGTGTGGTTCTTTGTGTGCCATGCAGCCGGGAAGAGAGACCAACAAGTATATTTGCTGTCCAAATGTATCACCATGGCAACTAAAAATTATAGTCAGGAATACTGTAGTTCCTTGTTTTTATCGTGGCCTTCAGGTCCTACTTAGTGATAAACACAGTCAATTGTATTAGTATTCAAGAATGGATAATAGACTAACGGTAAGAGCACTCTGAATATGCGAAGCCAAAGAGATTTTTCTCGTCTTCCCTAAGTCGGCCCCAGAAGATAAACACAAAGAAGAAAAAAACCCCACTCTTAGTGCAGTGGAAACCAAATATTCAGCAACTCTAGAAGAAAGAGGACTCTGTCCAAGGTTTTAAAATGCAACTATTAATGTTATTTGACTCAGTTTTTCTATGTCCAAATTGAGATCTCTCAGCAATTCACTTTCGGAAAACCAGGTTTCTACAACCTGCCTCATGTTAGATTCCCAGGAACCCAGTGTTGGAAATCATTAATAGTTCTGAAAACTGAGAACACTTCGTCACTCTGCTGTGACTACAGCACTTGAATGGGATTTAGGAAATTTGGATTTAGTCTTATCTCTGTCACAGACCTATGGTCTGGTCTTAAACAAGTCAGGCAATCTGTCTGAGATTCAGTTTAAGGTCTGAGAAAAAACAAAAGTAAAATTTCATTTTTCCTCTCCATCATTAATATTTACACTGTAAGTGCTCAATGTTGATGACTGTCTCTTTCTGCAATGTCTGTCACAGTAGCCTCTTCATTCTGCAAGGCCAATCACAGTTAGTGAAAATAATGCAGTTCAGCAGCTAATTAAAACAATTAGAGAGTTACTTAAACAGGTTTGGCAGACCTCACCAAGCTTTGCCCTGTGATGGTTGCAGTGTTGTCTGTGTGAAAGTTATCTAGATAGATAGTGCTGGTTAAACTATATGAACAACTGCTGCAGTCCCATTTTAAGACAGTGATATAGATATCACTAGGTACTCGAGGAGTACAGATTTTCTCTCCATCAGGCAGCTTAGCAGGGAGAAGTCTATAAGAGACAGTGAAAAAGCAGAAGGGGTGATGGCACACACTGCCTCAGCATCATATTTGCATTTATCCAAGCCTACAGAAGGCTGGCTGTAAGATCCATGTACCCCAGTAACCCCATCACTGATGGGGCAAAGGGTAAGCCTGGGGAAGTGTGTGCATATGGTGCTGTGTCTGAAAAAGAATCTTCGACAATTTGAGGCTCATCCCCATCCTGAGATGGATGGGGAGGGAGAATCATCCCTATAATTGCTTGTTCCTGGTGATTCATTTTTCATGAAGGTGTCCTGTCACTTTTTGAACCCATTTTGCTGTTTCTGCTCTTTCAGTCCTATCTAGAGAGGATGTGGAGAGAAGTGGGGGAAAGACAGTCTAAGGAAAAGGACAGGTACTCATTGTCTTCTTCTTATCGATCCTGGCTAGTAAGACTTGCTTTCAGAAATGCCAGGTCTCTGAGACCAGTGGGAAAATCTGGAGCAATGAATATTTACCCATGATGGAAGAGGCTCAAGCTAGGGAACATTTAGGCAAGCTAGACGTACAGAAGTCCATGGGACTTGATAGGATTCTTCCACGAGTGCTGAGGGACTTGGCCCATGTCCTTGTCAGGCCACACTTACTTATCCTTGAAAGGTCATGGTGATGGAGGACCTGGAAGAAAGAAAATATAACTCCTACCTTCAAGAACAACAAGAAGGAGGATCCAGGGAGCTACGGGCCAGTCCACTTCACCTCCTTCCCTGGGGAAGTGAGGGAGCAAATAATCTTGGAAAACATTTCCAGACATGCAAAGAATAAGAAGGTGACTAGAAATAGCCAGCATAGATTTATGAAGAAGTCATGTTTGACTAACCTGGTAACCACCTGTCATGAGATAACTGGCTTGGTAGATGAGATGAGAGCTGTGAATATTTCTTGTCTTGGCTTTAGTAAGGCTTTCCACACTGTGTCCCATAATATCTTCACTAACAAACTGATGAAGTGCAGGCTAGATAAATAGTCAGTGTGGTAGACTTCAAAGTGGTTGAACTGCTCAGCTGAAAGAGTTGTGATCAGCATCACAAAGTCCAGCTGGATGCCAGTCACTAGTGGTGTACCCCAGGGGTCGATACTGGCACCATTACAGTTTAACATCTTCATTAATGACCAGGATGCTGGGGCAGAGTGCACCTTCAGCAAGTTTGCAGATGATACAAGACTGGGAGGAGTGGTGGACACTCTGAATGGTTGTCAGGGGGAGTTCCATAGGCTGGAGAAATGGGCTAACAGGAACCTCATGAAGTTCAGCAAAGGGAAAAGTAAAGTCCTGCACCTGGGGAGGAACAACCCCATGCACCAGTACATGCTAGATGCTGCCCAGCTGGAAAGCAGCTTGGCAGAAGAGGACCTGGAGGTTTTGTTGAGTGCCAGCAAAACCATGAGGCAGCAAAGAACCTTCGTGGTAGGAAGACCAACAACCTTCTGGGGTGCATTAAGCAGTGTCACTAGCAAGTCAATGGAGGTGGTCCTTCCCTTCTACTCAGCACTGGTGAGACATATTTGGAGTTCTAGGTCCAGTACTGGGCTCCCCAGTACAAGAAAGACATGGACATACTGGAGGGAGTCCAGCAAAGGGGCATGAAGATGATTAAAGGGCTCTGCGCATCTCTACAATGAGGAAAGGCTGAAAGAGCTGGGACTGGCCTGGAGAACAAAAGGCTCAAGGGGATCTTATGATTGTCCAAAAATACCTGATGGGGTGGTGCAAAGAAGACAGAGACAGGCTCTTCTCAGTGGTGCCCAGTGACAGGATAGGAGGCAATGGGCACAAACTGAAGTACAGGAGAATCCATTTAAACGTAAGAGAAAAACTTTCTACTGGAAGTGTGATTGAACACTGGAACAGCTTATCCAGGCAAGCTGTGGAGTTTTCATCCCTGGAGATATTCAAAATCTGACTGGAACAGCCCTGAGCAACCTGCTGTAGTTGATCTCACTTTGAGCAGGGGGTTGAACGAAATGATATCCAAAGGTTCCTTCTGCCTCAGCAGTCCTGTGATTCTGTGACAGGAGAGGAGAATGGTCTTATGAAATCTGTAGTGCTCCTTCAACATAATTTCCTATATCCAACAAGTCTATTCTTTTCATTGTGATATGTGTGTTGCTTTGTTAATGTATTACTATTATTAAATTAAATTATATTTTTGCCACCGTAACAGAAGCAGACCTGGAAGACAACAGTTGGAAAGGATTCTCTAGTTATCAGTGGTTATTTGAATTTGGATTGTGTTTTGGTTGCTGGGTATAAGGCCCGTAATACTCCAGGAGTGAAGCTCACATGTGAGCCTAGGTCCACCGGTTGCTGCTGGAGTTGTGATGGACTACTTTTTCAATCTTGTTCATCACTGTTTAGATGCATGTTGAAACTGATGCCTTCCCTGCGTGGTGACATAGTCAAACTGTATACAGGGTGAGAAAACAGTTCTGTTTGCATCCAGAAGTGACTCATCATGGGTCTCCTCCAGCTGCCTTTCACGGTTGCCTCTGCCAGGAGAGCTGTTTCTCTCACCTGCTTCAGACAAAATAATCTGGAGTTGTAAAACCCAATGGTTTAAGCACTCCCAGGTTGTTATGAATGAGGAGGGTTGGAGCAGGCTCAGACGAGCAGCTCCACTGGCAGGTCAAGAAGAATGGAGCCTTTGGCCGGAAGTGGTGAAAAGCAGCTAGGGAGCAGGTGAGGAACACTGGTCTTTTCCAGCATCCCTAAATTCAGGATATTCAGACCCTCAGAGCAAATTCCCCCTTTATGCATCTATGTAACCTCTTCCATCAAAATAAAGTTTAATCTCTTCTTCTCTACACAAGATGCAGAAGTTTACAAAGAGTCTCCCTCAACAGGGTAGGCATATGGAAAACAGCAGTCAAAATAATGGGTGCAAAGTTAAAATTTCAGTATCTTGAGTCCTATATCAATTCCTTCTGACACTCAGTAGAAGGGCTGGAATGCACAAAGCTGCTTGCCAGTGCTCTGATGAATTTAAACAAGTGATTTAGGAAGAAGAAAATGCGAGCGGGCAAATTGCTCATCTCTCCTGTTATTTTTTTTCCAAGGACTAGAATTACTACTGGTACTTCCTGGACTGAAGCAAGGTGCTGTGTTAACAGCTGCAAATTACTGGAAGCAACTTTGGAAATAGTCTCTATGTGCCAATTTGCTGTGCCTTTCTCCTGAGCTACTATCTTAATCTCTGGAAACTCTGTTTTCATTTAACAACACAGACAGGGTTCCAGGTGCTGTGACTGGGGAGAAAAACCTCAAAAATGAGAAACGAAGGTAAGGAAGGCAGATATTAGTCTGCAGATGGCCTGGGACCATAGCTCCATGACATCTGAAGTGACCCATTCACCTCATTGAGGTATTCATTCAGCTTGTTGCTGGGGTTGATACTGAAAGTTCAGGGTTAATCATTGTGATGTTCCTGTAAAAGAGGAAGAGGATAATGCCAGATAACCCCATTTCAATACTAGACACATCTTTTTTGGTGGCGTGAGTCAGTGACATTTGGGAAGAGCCATTATGTATTACCCTACTCTGCCTCTTTCAGGGTCTGGAAGAGACTGAGCCCAAGAAGCCTGAGGTGTGCCTTGACTTTCAAGAAGAGCAGACCTACTGGTCAGAGCTGGGTTTTTCATAGGATGTTACGGCTGAATATGACTGAGTCTTACAATCCCTCCATCTCCACCTCACCAGGTAGAAGTGCCTCTCTCAGGTCAGCTAGTCAATAGATCAGCTTAGCTATAATATCAGACCACAAAAGGGAGATATGAACAGCTCAGATCATGACAATATTTTCATCAGACAAACTGTCTACTGTAAATAATGTGTCACATTGGCACCCCCAGCTGGAAGCCAGTGGTAAGAATGCGATGTAATGTTTGTGTAACACACCAAATGCTGAAGCCTTTAAAATCCTGAGATGGTCTTGAGAAGCCCCTGGCCAGCAGCTCAAACCACTGAGTGGAATGGTTGAAGTTGGAAGGGACCTCTGGAGGTCACCTTGTCCAACGCCCCTGCTCAAGCAGGACCACTTAGAGCTGGTTGCCTAGAACTGTGTCCAGATGGCTTTTGAATATCTCAAAGGATGGAGACTCCACAACCTCCCTGTGCAACCCATGCCAGTGCTCATTCACCCCCACAGTGAAAAGGTGCTTCCTGGTGTTCTGATGGAGCCTCCTGTGTTTCACTTTGTGCCCAGTGCCTCTCATCCTGTCACTGGGCATCACTGAGACGAGCCCAGCTCTGTCCTCATTGCACCCTCCTTTCAGATATTTATCTACATTGATGATTCCCCCCATGCGAGCCTTCGCACCTCCAGGCTGAACAGTCCCAGGTCACTCAGCCTTTGCTCACAGGAGAAATACTCCAGTTCCTTAAACATTTTTGTTGTGGCGCTTTGCTGAACTCTCTCCAATATGTCTGGTGCTGAGAAGAGGGGAAGAATCACCTCCCTCAACCTGCTGGCAATGTTTTGTGTAATGCAGCCCAGGACATCATTACTTGCCTTCGCTGCAAGGGCACATTGTGGACTCATGTTCAGCTTAGTGTCTGCTAGGACAACTGGGCCTTTTCTGTCAAGATGCTTTCCAGCTGGGCAGCCCCCAGCATGTACTGGTGCGTGGGGTTGTTCCTCCCCAGGTGTGGCACTTGGCACTTCTCCTTGTTGAACTTTGTGAGATTCTTGTCGGTCCATTTATCCAGCCTGTCAATAGTCCTTCTGGATGGCAGCACGACCCTCTGGCTTACCAGCCACTCCTTCCAGTTTCGTGTCATCATAAAACTTGCTGAGGGTACACTCTAATCCATCATCCAGATCATTAATGAAGATGTTAAAGAGGACCGGATTCAGTATCGACCCCTGGGGTACACTGCTAGTTACTGGCCTCCACCTAGTCTTAGGTCACTGATCACCACACTCTGGGCCAGACTGTTCAGCCAGATTGCAATCCTCCTTACTGTCTGCTCATCCAGCCCATACTTTATCAGCTTGTCTTTGAGGATCTTATGTGGGAGAGTGTCAAATGCCTTAATGAAGTTTAGGCAGACAATGTCCACTGCTCTGCCCTTGCCTACCAAGCCAGTCATTTAATCACAGAAGTTTCTCAAGTTGGTCTACCGTGCCTTCCCCTCGGTGAAGCCATACTGACTACGCCTGGTGACTTCCTTGTCCTTCATGTGCCTGGAAAAGGTGTACAGAATTAGCTGCCCCATTGGCTTCCCAAGCATAGAGGTGAGGCTGACTGACCAGTAGTTCCCCGGGTTCCTCCTCCTTGCACAGGCAAATAGTTGCTTAGATTTGTAGATACTCAAATTCAGCCATTTTTAGGCTTATAAATGCCTAAAAGGTCAGTGTTTTTAACTGTGTTCACTAGGAACAGAAATTAGACTAAGCCATGTCCACCAAACCAGTCATGTGGTGTCTCTCTAGCATCCCACCAGCACGTAAGGGTGCTAACAGGTACATATGTTCAGCACCTCGCTACCCGGTGGAGCTCACAGTCGAAACACAGAGAATGGGGAGGGAAGAGGAGGCATAGAGCGATGAACTGATTTCCACAAGGTCATGTTAGAGGGTCAGTGGAGCAGTTGCAGGTGGAACTCATGGACAGAGCTGAAAACGGTGCAAACAACAGCTGTTTTGTCACTGAGCAAGGACTTCACCACTGTGGGTTTTTTACCGTGTGCGGTACACAGACACTAATGCTGAAAGAGTTGGCTCCAAACCCGCTTTTCAGCTGTGGGAGACCGGTCCCTTAACTGTGCTTGTAGCATTTTTGGCAGGTACTGCGCTGTGCCGTGCATCTCTTGCCTAACTATCCATTTCCCCAATCTAAAAGAATGGGAGACAAAAAATTTCCTTATTGTCGACATAAGAAATATTGGAAGGGAAACTTCCTTGAGACAGATCACTGTTAAAGTTTTAATGCTGGAACATCTTCCCTACTCCATGCATCGTCAGAAGTCTGTCCAGGGGATGCCTAGTTCTTATGGGCTGGGGAATCAGTTATGACAGCTGGGGCATCCCTGGCCTTTTTCTCACCAGCTCCTACAGCTGAGTTTGACTGGTAATAGCATAAAGAGCGGAGGGCCCAGTAGATCAAAAACTGCTTGCAAACTTCTGCATTCAAACATAAAGTGGAAGAGAACCCTTGCTCTATCAACACTTTCCCCCTCAAACTGAGTTATTCCCAGCTATTTCACCACTTCTTACATTTTTCTCTAACGGAGCTCTTTCTGATGGCAGATTGGTCTCTTCTGCCCTTCAGACAGAGCGTTTATCACAGATGTGCTTACCATGTCTCCTGGAGTCTTTCCATCTGAGACGTGCTTGTTACAAACACCGTCACAGGCTAGAAAAGATAATCTGAAAGAAAGTTTGTAATTTTTTTATATACCAGTCTTTGTAGGTAGGTTCTTTCCTCCACATGCTGCTGAACTTTCTTGTTAGGCCAGATCACCCATGTCTCAAGACTAATGCTGGCTGCTGGCACTGGCCAGTCCCTTCCCTGTCAGAGGACCACAGGAGCTTCTTCCCCCTGCCCCAGGCTATAGTGCAATTAGGCAATTATGCCGTTCAGAACAGACCAGGGGATCTGTGTCTGTGCAGAGCGTGCTGCTGCTGATGGTGGAGAAGCAAATGTTATTGAAATGGCAGATGAAAAGCAAGGGGAGGACTTTCTTCTCTCTCTCATGCTGTCTTGTTTTCTTTTAGTTCAAGCTCTGCTGTGCAGCTAAGCAAGAAAGGGAGCAGCGGAGAGATCATCTGAACAAACAGAGCCCAGTATTTGATTTGGATGATGACAGTGTCAATGTCTTATCTTGCTTCAGCGGCCAAGTGACCAACCCCTACTGCCCAGCCTTCTGTGCACCATGAACTGGCCACAACACGCCGGAGTGTGCTCGATGTCGTCGCCGAGATCTCGCCCTCGCAGCTGCCCGGGGGCAGAGCTCCCGCAGGGCAGAGGATGAGCCTGTGCCTGTCCGCCCGCAGGTGAGGGAACGGGCCTGGCGGGAGCACCCCCGCAGCCAACTGGGCAGGTTCTGTTTCTGGCAAAGGGTTTGAATTCTTCGCCAAAGCTTGTCACTACTTTCCAAAGCACTGGTCTGCTCTCTTTCTCCCCCAGGCTGGTATTTGGCTCCTGCCTTCTTCCCTCAGCTGCTGGGAAGATCCCCCTGACTTTGGTGAAGGAGAGGGGGTCCTGGCCTGGGTCTTGGCACACTTCTGAGCTGGAAGGGAAGCTGCTCAGGTGTCCAGGGCGTGCTGGACCTGCCACCCTTGCTGCCACACACCCTTCTGCAGGGCTCCTCGGCTCCCACAGGAATACGGACCCTTCCGTGGGTGTTTAAATCCATTTCACACACCACAGGGCTGTGCTGGCGAGGGCTGCCGTCTGATCAGCTGCTCTCAGCAGTGCCTGGCCGAGGGGTGCAGGAGCTGCTCGGAGGCAGCAGCGGAGCTCGGAAGGGCGACGGATGCGCTCAGGGCAGCGAGGGCTGAAAGCGCTGCTCAGGCCTTGGAGGCAGGAGGCTGGCAGATGAGGGAGCCAGTCCGAGCTCTGCAAAGAGGAAGGAACTACTTTCAGCGTTTTAAATGTACTTAACCTGATAAGCATATGTAGATCGTTCTGAATTAACCTGAGATTTGGGTGGAATTCTGGCTGATTTTTTTTTTTTTTATAGTAGGAGCCACTATAAGGTAGGGAAAGATACAGGGTGTGTACTCTCTCTTTCTTTATAAAGGACCATATACGGCCTTAGAGAATGAATATATTTTGTATTAATAAATTAGGTAGTATTCTCCCCTTTGTTGTATGTTTTCTTAACCTCTAATTCCCTGTCCCATTATGGAATTGAATTTAGCTATTGCAAAACATACATATGCATATATATGCGTGCATAGATACGGACATATGCTGTCTCCTTTTTTGCTTTTGTCATTTGACGACACTATAGTTACTCTGAATGAAAATCCTTTAGATGTTCCAAGAGAAATGAAGATGTTTCAATCAAACCAAAAAGTAAATGCAAATCACATTTCAAGCAGAGTAGAGCTGTCCAGTAGAAACAGTGATATGTCTCCCAGCATGTATCTTGGAAAAAACGATCTATGCTGTGCTCCACTCAGGGATGCAATATCACTATTTTGAAGTTACATATTGCTGGGAGTTTTTTTCTTTGTTTTATGGAGAAGATGTATTCCTCACAGAAAATTTTCAGAGGAGAAATCAATACACAGAATGAATTGTCTGTTTTTAGATCTGAACTGCATATCTGTAGACAGTACATTTTTGTACTCTAGGGTGCTCTAACAAGTATCATGTCTGAATCATAACAAACATTTGATTCCCCTATCAAAAACACATACACACACAGAAATACATTTCACTCTACCTTCAATGTCTTTGACAGCATAAAATTTAAATACCTGAAGCAATTTATAAAATAGTTATAATACAAAATACATAGCCAGACCACTAGAACTGAAATATCTAAGCCTTTAAGAAACTGAAAATACCCAGGCAGCATGCAGTTGTGTAAATGGTCTATTATCTTTGCTTTCCTCGCATTCAGAAAGAGTTCATAAAAAAATCCCCCACCATCTGCTATATTCCCACCTATAAGGCATGCTTGGAAATTCTTTCAATGTGCACATCATTACTGTGGATTAAATTTTCATATATGCATGTTAATCTCTTCCCTCCTCCCCATATTGCTTTCTTGCTCCTGCTTTGCTAACAGGTCTGGCCCAGCTGGTGAAGGACAACTTCTCTGATGCCCATTCTTGTGAGGATGGCTATGGAAGAATTGGGAGGGCACTGTCTCCATTCACACCCGGTCAAGGCTGGTGCTCATCTGCCTGCCCAGAGCAAGTGGGGAGGATGGGGCACCCTGAGGGGTTCCTGCTGCTCCCTTAGCAAGAGCTTGCTGCACAGTCACACTCCTACTCCCTCTCCCTATAGTGATAATTAAATAAGTATACTAACTAGCTAATAGTTGGTGTTGAATCCTACTGAATTTTCCCAAGATATACAAGCAAAAAGACTTCTGTCATAATGAAAAGCTCAGTTCTTTAAACTAGCCTCAATTAAATCAGCCTGCTGGCCAGGAGTGTGGATTTCTCTGCTGCAAAACCCACTCATCTTTACAGCTCTGTTTCGACATTGGAACCTCTTTATTTTGATCTCGTTAAAAAGTTTTTACTTAGTTTGGAGGTGCAGAATAGGAAGGCCTGTGATCCATAAGGGTACAAACACTTGCTGCTCATTTTTAAATCTTACCTAGGAATAAATTTTTTGCTTAAATGTATCTGAAATTTGACATTTCAAAGCACAGTCTTTTGTAAACTAGAAGGAACTCAAACTGTTAGACTTGCAATCTGGAAGCTGTTAGATCTACAGGGAACGTACTTCTCTCGTTTGCATTCCCAGATTTACCGACAGTCCTCTAAAAGAGAACTGAATGGAACCACTGAGGATTATGGTAGCAGTACCTAGAGATTGCCATGGTGAAAAGCTCTGCACCAACATATGATAACTGAAAGTCCTTAGAGATACAGTTTAAGCAGACAAAGGGAGGAGAAAGACAGACATAGAGAAATTAAGTACTTCCCCCAGGATGCTACCAAACCTTGGTGACAGAGCCCAGCCTTCAATCCCAGGTTTTGTGATTTCTAGTCTGGTGTCCTATGGTGTGCCACACTGGACTTGTGGAATGCATTTCCACAATATAATGAACAGATTTTTTACCATGAGGGTGGTGAAACACTGGCACAGGTTGCCCAGAGAGGTAGTGGAGGCCCCATCCCTGGAACCATTCCAGGTCAGGTTGGACGGGGCTCTGAGCAACCTGGTCTGGTTGAAGATGTCCCTGCTCACTGGAGGTGGGTTGGGCTAGATGGCCTCTAAAGGTCCCTTCCAACCCAAAGCCTTCTATGATCCTTTCCATATCGCTGTGTATCACCCTCTGTCTACACAGACACATCTATGTATAACATATAGACAGTGTTCTATATAGAAGGATAATTGTCTATGTGTTTACTGATTTATCATATATAACACATTCCAAACAATGTAAATACTTAAAATACTTCATTCAAAATGCTATCTATTTATTTTTCTCCTATAGAAATATCCAGAATGTTGCACATTTTTCCTTCCCATTTTGGAAAGGAGCCCTTCCTTGCCTGCAGAGAAAAAGGCAGCAATATTGAAATTTCCATGAAGAGAGCTTGTCCCTTGAGTGTTCTTACAGGCATTTGTGCTGAAGAGATGTTAACACAACCAGCATTTTACATGAAATATATTCCCGTTGCTCAGGGTTCTGCTGCTTGATGCTTGAGACGCTGCAGCTCCCCACGTTTCCCAGCCCTCTGAGGAACCCTACAGCAGAAAGGAAGCCGGGACTTAAAATAAAGAAAAAGCAGATGAAAAAACACTTCAAGGTTTTTCTTTTATATGCCATAAAGGAGAGGGGAAATCAAAGATTTGCTTTGGGACTACTGCAAATCAACTTTTTAGTCCTGTGTGACTAGAGCAGTCTTTGCTTGTGGTGAGGACCCAGGCAGGTGGGTGCTGACCCCCATCACTGTGTTATCCTCATCGCAAGCCCAACCAGCCCCTCACATGGGGGTGAGCCATTGTCCCAAAAGGGGAAGGGGGTCTTTCTCATTGCACCCTGGCAGTGAGGAGCTCCCCTTCCAGGGATGGGGAGCTTCCCCTGACCTCAGGCTGGGATGGGCTTCGCTTGCGCTGGCAGAGTGCTTCCAAGGTGAACCACTGGTGTTATGTAAATGCCGATTTTTATTGCTGCGGGTACAGGTAGAGATTAACCACCCGGGCTGGCAAGGGAACTGAAGCAAAGCCTCCTTCTCCACCTCTGATCTCAGATCAAAAGCTTCAGCCCTGCCTGCCTCACCCTGCCCCTGCAAGGAGCCGCGCTGGGAGGGCAATTCTCTGGGGGCGATGCTGGGGCACCCAGATGGCACGGCCACCCCAGGGGCCCCGGCTCTCGCAGGGCAGCCTGGCACTGCTGGGTCTTGCTAAAGCTTGCAATGGGGCTTGGTGCTGCGGGAGGGCCGAGAGGAGGAGGAGGAGGACATCCCGACAAGGAGGTGGGAAAGGGAGCAAAGAGGGACAGAAAATGCCGTACCAAAACGTGCTTTGCACAGATGTTAAAAACCGGGAGCATCTCTACTAATTGCAGCAAACTTGGCAGAAATTAAGCCTAATAGGCCTCCTTCATATGACTGTGTGACTAAACACCAGATGCCCTAAAGGCACAAACTGACAAGGCTGTGTAAATCTTCAGCAAAGTGTCTGTGATCCTTCTGACAGAGAGAGGATGTTGCAGGGCAGCCCCCCAAGCAGCCATTCTCCTGGGGGGCAGAGGCTAGTGGGGTAGGGGTGGAGGTGTTGGGGCCGTGGGTTAAAAAACCCAACACCAAAATCAAATTCTATGACAAAGATGCTCTTGAGAGTGGGTTTGCACGAAAACATCGTTTTTCTGGAAAAGTAGCAGAGCTCCAAATACTTTCTTCCTATTTTTCTCCCTTAGTACTGCACTTCTGTCCTCAGTCATGAAGAGAAATGGACACTTTATGAATGGTCTTGATGAGTCATGGGAGGAGAGGGTTACTCTGGATTTATCCAAGAGTGTTGTAAAGCACATGGCCCTTCTCTCTCTGGCCTTATCTTTGAAACTTCTCAAGAGGCATCTTATTTTTATGGCTGCTCAAGGACTGTAAGCCCGAGGAGCTGCTTTTGTGAATGCATATGATCCCTGTCACATCAGATAACTGCATCAGTGCTGTGCTGTCTGTGGAACATAAAGGAGCTCCTGCGTCACAGCTCTCCATCTGCAGTTCCCCAAAATCCAGGATTTTAAATCTGAAAATTCTATTTCAGTATTTTCAAAAATTAGAAACTGTTTATTAAAAGGGCTAATGCATGGTATTTTACCTCCATGTGTTCTGTGGTGAGCAAAACATATAGAGATTGCTCTTGAGAAATTTTCATCTGTGTTTGTGGTTAATGTGCATGATTGCCTTCGGGAACATCGGGGTACCGTGCCAATGATTCTTCTCATTCCAAAGCACAATAAAACTTCACAATTTTAAATCACTGACACAATACCTTTTTAGGTTATGTCAGAAATACCAGGTATCAGTTTCAATAAAGTTACAGCATTTTGTTTTGATGTTTAAATTTATTGTTCGCATGAGAACCGTAATCTGCAATATACCTGCAGGTCAAAATGAAGAAATTAACATTGTTGAAAGGAAACTTTTAGGGCTTTTCTCCCTGCTTTAAAAAGCCACAAAACAGAGGTTTGAGTATTTTAGAGGCACAGTTTTCCGATGGGCAAATTCCATGGAAAGATGTGTGACTAACATTAATTATCAGGACAAATCTGGGGAATCTGAGGATGGTCAGAAGCAGAAATCAAGCAAGTGTGCACTGGCAATACTTTGACATGAGTTACTGCACATGTGAGTGAAAGTTTGAGGGCTTGTGATAACAAATCTGTCTTTCGGAAGATAAAATCAGAGAGTGTTTCTTCAGACGGGTTTTGTGACGCTGACGTCTGATTCAGTCTCCTTGACCGCCTAGTGGACTTGAATCTAATGGAGCACATCACTAAGCATCAGAGGAGAAACTAAATACTTTTAGTAAAGGCATATTCCTCTCTGGTGATGGCCACTGTCAGGCTTCTGAATTTTTTCTGGCTCTCCTAGATAAAGAAAAAGCTCACAAAAAAGATGCTGCAATGTCAAAAGGTAACTGGTTCATCTCATCTTCCAAACTACCTCACCTCTTTCTCACTGTAAGCTTGGTTACTCATTTTAGACATTCATTTATTTCTGTTTCCCACAGACCTACGTTATGCTGCCATATGTCACTGGCAACCTTGATGTCAGGAATGACTACTCTGGTACCTGTGAGTCTAAATGTTAGAGGTTAATTAAGTATGTATCTAATGATTGCTTTTCTCCTGTTGCTATCCAGAGTTTTGGTCCCAAGTTAAGCTGGGCAGAGAGGAACCTGATGAGGTTCAACAAGGGGAAGTGCAGGGTCCTGCACCTGGGGAGGAACAACCCCATGCATCAGTACAGTCTTGGGGCGGACCTGCTGGAGAGCAGCTCTGCGGAGAGGGACCTGGCTGTCCTGGTGGACGACAGGTTAACCATGAGCCAGCAGTGTGCCCTGGCTGCCAAGAAGGCCAATGGGTCCCTGGGGTGCATTAAAAGGAGTGTGGCCAGCAGGTCGAGGGAGGTTCTCCTTCCCCTCTACACTGCCCTAGTGAGTCCCCATCTGGAGTACTGTGTCCAGTTCTGGGCTCCCCAGTTCAAGAATGATGAGGAGCTGCTGGAGAGTGTCCAGCGGAGGGCTACAAGGATGGTGAGGGGACTGCAACATCTCTCCTATGAGGAGAGGCTGAGGGAGCTGGGCTTGTTCAGCCTGAAGAAGAGAAGGCTGCGAGGGGACCTAATTTATGCTTACAAATATCTCAAGGGTGGGTGTCAGGAGGATGGGGCCAAACTCTTTTCAGTGGTGCCCAGCGACAGGACAAGGGGCAATGGGCACAAACTGAAGCATAGGAAGTTCCGTCTGAACATGAGGA
>Ga0065711_1037439_pt1 | contig 19836 bp, 6 predicted proteins | sample Hoacrofraction12_FD_59098 | JGI IMG/M metagenome (GOLD analysis project Ga0065711, IMG submission 59098) | Hoatzin crop microbial communities from Cojedes, Venezuela - Epithelial fraction 12 v2 (version 2) | ecosystem: Host-associated > Birds > Digestive system > Esophagus > Crop | place... | reverse complement strand
GGGGGGAGGTCTCTCTGTACCGCTCCCTGCCGCCCGCCCGGGGCCGGGAGGGGTGCGGGGCGCCTCGAGCCGGGGCCGTTAGCGGCGCGTCCGCGCGGACCCCCTGAGGGGAGCGTCGCCCTGGAGCCCGGCGGCGGCGACCCCTCCCCGGCGTGCCGGTTTCGCGTCGCTGCCCTCGGGCGTGCGGAGTGTGCTGGCGGGGAAGGGCGGGAAGCCCCTCCGCAGAGGACCAGGGCCCTGGGGATCCATCCCTGCCTCTGCCGCCGTGAGCCCTCGGCGCCCGGCGTCCTGGGAGGAGGAAGGCTTCGAATGCGACGCACAATGTGGCCATTCATAAAGCTGGGTTGGCCGAGGACTGAGGTTCTTTGTATGGCGGGTGTTACGTGGAAAACTGTCGAGACGGGGCTTAAAAAAATGTAACCAAAGCCTTCATTCTTGCTCGTGAAGGTGTGGGAAGATCGGTTTACAGCGAAGACCAAAATGCAGCTCTTTAGAAGATACATTGCAGGCCTTTGCTGAGAACATTTGATACTTTTGATGATGCAAGACAAGTTGGGGGAGGAGGGAAGGAAGGAAAAAAAGTATGATTTCTTTCAGACATTGCTGAGCTGAAGCAGATGAGAGATAAGATCCAGAAAATGTTTGATATGAAAGTGACAGTGTAAAACAGTCATTGAAGTCTTGCTGTGAGTAGTACAGGCCACAATTTTCTTATGACAAGAAGTCTTCTATTAAATATGATTAAAATCATCTATTAAAGAAGAAGAAGAAAGAAGTCTCATGGTTGCCTGAAAAATGGGAAAGTTGTTGTTGTGCTGAAAATCATTCAGTAGATGATGTGCCCTTCCAAGCCTCTTCCACTGTGTACAAGTTCAAACTTGTTTATATAACAAAGTAATCGGTAAGCTACATTCTTTCAACTTCTATGAGGAAAAGACATAATTAGATGTTATGAAGATAGTGGAATAGATCATGTCTGGGTGTGGGTAATAAAGTGTATTTAAAAGTTACTCTGTGCCATTTAATTTGTCAGGAGCAAAGCTGAGATGGCTTTGTCCGAAGCAGGGAAATTATGTGTTAAAAAAAGTTAACTGACATTAACTGTTTGCTGAGTTCAGTTGAGGTTAGCAACCCCCTCTATGTTACGTGACAAGCAGAGGAAGTCTTCCACTTCTCACTTTTTTCCTTCGGAAGACCTCAGCTGAAATGCTCTCTGTAACCCAGTAAGCTTCACCAGGAAAAAAGCGCTGCTGATTCACATGCTCCACAGGCAAATGTTCTGGCACTTTTGACTCTGCGTCTGTTGAGCTGAGAGGAAAGTCAAAGCAATGCATTATACCCTGGTGGAATCGGCAGCCCCTAGGAACAGGCGGAGCCTTGTCTTCCAAACTCTCTCTGGACATCCAGCACTATTCAAAATACACCTCTGTCTGTGGAAATCCCCTTGCCAAGCCCACCTCTGAGCACAGCAGACTCCAAGTTACAGAGCAGCACGCAACATAGCCGCAAATACTGCCATTACACTAGCTTGATAGGAAGACTTGTGGAATGCTTTCTTTACTGTAGCTCGAACTCCTAACATGACTGAGGTGTTGCATCATTTTGCACATAACTCCGAACAAGAACTTGCTCCAGTTGTTTCTGAGAGCATATTCAGTGGAGGCATTGGTGAATAAACTGTCTCTGCTTTTGGTCATACTGTTACTGCAGCAGGTGGCAAGTGAAGACATACTACTTATAGTATGGTTATCACCGAGTTCCTTGTATCCACAGTACTGTAGAAGATTGACTGCTTTTTGCTGCTGTGACTTTTGAAACTGTCCAAGCGTTAGAACATCTGGCAAAGATGAGCTAGCCTCTGTGTCAGGACAACGTGTGTTTGGCAGATTAGGTGGTGCTATATGCCAAGATGTTTAGGTGCCTTGTTGTATCAATATCACTGTGGCAAACTGCCTTCTGGAGGGCAACTGTAAAGATAAATGTAAGAATTTTTGTTGTAAATGGGAGAAAATGTGATGCTGTAGGCTATGGCAGAAGATGGATTGGTGAATTGTTAGGTTTTTAATAACTGTAAACCATCTTATTGTTCAGATATCATTTCTGGTCTTGCCTTTCTTTCCGAAGCATGGTTGTCCAAAGAAAGCACGAGTTTTCGTACCAGACTTTGAGAGGTAGCTATTGGAAGGCATTCCTGGCAGATCTTTTGGTGAACAGGTCCTGAAACCTCAGCTAAACATGTGAAGAGACTCTCAGGTGAAGTGCCATTGTTTTAGCATCTGTGGTAGTACAATTTTTATGTTGGAACTATGTTCTCCTTGCTTGTGTTTGTATGTAGACAAAGAAGTTGGGCAGTGTTCAGTCTGCTTGGGTTGCTGTTTGGCTACTGAGGAGAGCAGTTTGGGAGGAAAAAGAAAGCCATCATTTGGTTGAGTCATCAGTGCTGAAGAATAATTGTCATAAAAATGTGTTGTTATCAGTGTATCCCTGGCTTACAAGAGGCACGTGATGAGCAAGTTAGCAAATGGCCCATAAAGTATCTGAGATGATTGGAAAATGGACGAGACGTTAAAGATAAGACTACATTTCAGATGCGATGCTGGATGTGCTGGTGTTGTTAGCTGATGGGAGTTGTTTGCTGAGGAAATCAATGCTGTCATCTTAGAGCAGAGGAATATGGAATTAGTCACAGCTTGTTGAGTATCTATGGTTTGTATAGAAACCATGCCTGTTCTTCATACCATTCTTTCCTGATGCTTCCAACCTCGGAGCGGTGTCAAGTTGGTGCTGTAGCTTGGGGAGTCTCTGCTTGCAATTGAAAGCTTTACTTCCTGCCCCAGAGGTCTCGCTTTGTGGAAAGTTACAATTTGTTATAAAGTGACTGTAGAAATACAGTGTTTCATTGTAGTCCGGAAGTAATGAAGAATAAATTGGGTTTATGCCAGTGTAGTGGTCGGTCTGTTAACTATGAAACATTTAGACAATAATCTTTTCTTTCTGATGTTTGTTGATCTTTGTATTGCAACCTGGATTTGCTCTGCTTTGTCTGGATGTCAGATCTGACTTCTTACATCAAAGATGTTTGGCACTGATAGTCAGATTTGGGTTTGAAAAAAAAAAGTTGTAGTTGCAACTGGGCAAAACATCAAGAATAAGATAAGAGGAAAAAATATGGGTCAAGTCTGTATCTGCAAATCTTTAAGTAGAGAAGTTGACAGAGTTAGTATTTCCTTTTGGTCCCCATCTTCTTTCTTTCTTCTGTTCCCATAGTTCTTCGATGTCTGTACTCATTTCCCGATTCAACTACCTGCAAAGCTAAAAGGTTACCTTTATGCCAAAAAAAAGTAAGCTGCGAAGTCATCCTTCTTTGCTGTCTTATCATTACAGCTCTTCAGTGCACATCTGTGAAGGGCTTGTTACTTAAATGTTCCTATTTTTTTAATCTTCAGTAGAAAGATATTAGCCTATTATGACACTTCAGATTTCATGCGAGAAGCAAACTATAAACATAGTAGGGGAGAAGAAAGGAAGGATATGTCAGCCTTCTCAGCTGACATTACTGTTATAATGAAACACAGTGCACCAAAGCATTATTTCTGTTCAACATGGTGAGTAGGAAGGAAAATATTAAAATGCGGTATTTGTATAAGTAGTGCGGAAGCACTTAATGTGTAACCCAGGGTGAAATATTTTTGTAGGCAAGTTAGAGAGGAAATTTCTAATGGTTGTAAATAAAGCTGATAAATAGACCTTTGAGATTAATGCCCTTTTCTCCATTAGCCCCTTTACAAAAATCTAGTGTGTCATTTCAGTAGCGGCTATTATAATGAATGTAATTAGGCTAAGAAGTTTAAAATAGCTTTTTTTAGAGAGTACTTGCTAATCACATTGAGTTTTTCTGTTACTCATTTTCTTATGTTTTGTTTCTTTTAACATTGCTAATATGGATCTCCAAGGTGAGCGATGCTTTGATGTAGTGTAAAAGGAAATGACTGTTCTTTATTTCTGCAAGCATTTTAGATAGCCATTTAATTTCATCAGTTGATACTCTTAAAATTTTATGTACAGGAATTTAAAGACTGGCTCAATGTTTTAAGAGCACAACCGATGTCAGCTACTGACTTCTGCTTCTGAGTATTTTTCTGTGACACATCAATATTTGTAGTAAGTGTATATATGAGAGATAGTAATTAAAAACTTATGTTGTTGAGGATCCACTGTTGGCTTTTATTGCTCATCTAGTAGCAAAGTAGACATGATTAGGAACCATTACTAGGTTTTTTTTGCAGCAAGAGAGAATGATTTGCTAAATTATTAACACTTAAGAGCACCTCTATAAAAAGCTGGTTTCTGTTGGAAGGTAAAGAGGATTTTGCTACTACTTTGCCCAGAAGTAGTACTGAGCTGTCTTGTTTGTGTGTATGCACACATGAACAAAAGGTGGGGCTTCTGGGGACGAGTGTTTTTCTGAATGCGTGCACGCTGTTTGGGCATTTCAACCTTTAGTCTTAGATGCCTGCTTCTGAAGTACAGATGGCTTAATGTCCCACCGCTGAGCTTACTTGCCTACCCTGTTGCACTTGTGTGCCTTAGACTCTAGCAATCTGTTGGCCTTCTCGTTGCTGTGATTTGTCATCTCTGCTAATTTGTTACTTGATACTTTTTTGTTTTTTCTTTTTTAAAGTTGTGTCTTTTTCATCAGTTTAGGAATCCCTCTTGCCTGCTTCCTCAGGGTTTCATGTGTTTTGTAAGCCTAGTGCAATACCCTGACCAGTTTCGTTGCTACTTTGCTAGTTCTGGAAATCAAAGAAAACTGATATAACTTACTGGACTGGAAGAAGTCTCCTTGGATAAGATGTTTGACCTCCAAAGCACTTGAGTCTCATAATAGACTCATTGCCAGGAGTCAAAAGCAAAGCATGTGTGTGTTTTTTGTTCTAGTGTAAAAGAGCTTACTGAGACAATGGCATGGGAACTGTGCTTGGAGACTGTCTTCTATTTATCCAGTGCCTGGTAAAATACAGTACAACTGGAATTAATGAGAAACAATGTTGCAATTAATATGTTTGAATTGCTGTGTACATTCATTGTGCACAGTGTATCTGTATTTTAATTGAAGGCCAAGTATTTAAATTAATTTTGTTGTTTTTAATTCCACAATTTATGCACTTGCTTGCCGAGGTCTCCAGTAGTGCATATTTGTTTCTACTGTAAGAAGAAAGTCTTTTTGAGTTTTTGACTCTGACTTCTGGTTTTAGTTAGCTGTATTTCACTGACTTTGTGTGCAAACCACCTTTGTTTTAGGAGATAAATTGTTTGAAGATAACACAATCAGCAAGTATAACTTCATTTTGTATGGTCATAACCTGTTTGCAGGTGGTGGTTTCTTAAGGGTTGGTATTCAGTCTTCATCTAACTTTAGATGCTGGTCTGTTACCACTGAATTACAGAGTTGTTGTATTTTAAAACTTGAACATCTGTTCCTACCTTGAGTTTCTGTTTGTATTAACTATGAGCCCAGATGTGTATAGAAATGAGGACATACAATCACACAAATTCATAAATTCCAATTAAGTTATAGATAAACTTTTGAAGTGTTTTTCTACAGAAGAATGATGTAACAGCAGTTCTTCAAGCTACAAGTAGACAGCATTTCTCTGTTAACTTTACTTTGTGATGTCTCTAAAACTATGAACAGTTTTCTGCCACTACTCCATAGATGAATATCCTCCCTTTTCTTTTTATAAAATGTACTAAGTGCTTTCCTTTCCAGCTAGCACTGATACAATGATGAAAAAGAAGATAGTGCAAGTATATCGCAATATGTTTGTAAGCAAGAGAAGTCATAGTAGCACTGCATATACTACTAATCCCTCCACACTGTTGGGTTTTTTTTTTTCCTAAGCCTTCTCTTTGATTGTTCATGCTCTGTCTGGTTATCTAAGGTCTTGATCTTTTATGAACAAAGTTCACGTAATGATACCATTAAAGCTTAAGGGAATGCAGAGGCTGATCTTCCTGTGGGTTCCCTCCCTTAGACTGTGAAATGTTTTTGGCAGTAGTGTCATCTTACTTGATGTATTCATACAGCAGCTTGTTATGATGGATAAACACTTTTAAGCAAGTCTGTAACCAGATTTGTTTTAATTAATTGCATTACAAAAATCCCATCTTTTTAAAGTAAATTCTTTAGTAAGTCTCTTAGAAACAGTACGTCCTTTAAACACTCAGAATACATGATAACTGTCTCAATTTTGGACGCTGAAGATAGGTAAAGGCAGAATGGTATGGAGGTGTGTCTGCTGAACTGAAAGTTGGACCAGACGTGCGTAGTTTGCAATGAAAAGGCCTCTTGAGTTGAAAATGAACCAATGTTTGGCTGTTTTATGACAGAATCCTTTAGCTCAGAGAGAGAGAGAGAATCCATTTGATCTTCATAGATTTAAACAACTTGAAGTCACGTCTAGCAGCTCTGACAGTTCATATCTGCTTTTATCGTTGATTTTTTCTTAAATAATTTGTATTTGAAAGTAGTAGTTGACTAACCTGGCAATCCCAAGTTTTGCAGAGGGAGCACAAGGGATATGGTTTTCTATGGGTGGCTTTTCTGACTTCCTTTGTGTCCTGTGATCGATGCTGCAGCTGATAGATTGGGTATTGGTTTTACTTCCATTAGTCTCTCTCCAAGTCTTTCTTTGTGCTTGTGAATAAGTTTTGGTGTGCTTTGCCAGCACAACCTTTCAGAAGTTAAAGACTCGACCAATTTCTTCTTTTACAGGGAATGCAGAGGGCAACCAATGTTACCTACCAAGCTCATCATGTCAGCAGGAATAAGAGAGGCCAAGTGGTAGGAACAAGAAGTGGTTTTCGTGGATGCACAGTCTGGTTAACAGGTACAAGCATGGATTTCTGAGGAACTTTTTGTTTTAGTTACTCTTCTGAAAAGTTACGTAGTTGTAGCTCGTTTTTTTCCTGCAAGGTTGAATGTTTGTGGAATCTAAGACCTGGATGCAATTTTATTACTATTTTTAGGTACACTAGTAAGAAATTGCTCTGGGACAGACAGTAACTAGAGAATGTATTTTATTCAGTGCTCTAGGAGCATTGTTTATTTGGCACTGTCTGCTACTTAATTCTGGTTGAGTTTTGGAGTGTATGGGGGGGAGAGGTTTGTGTTTTAACCATTTCTGGCTCTTCTTGCTGTTCATTTTACCTATTTCCAAATGAAGCCTAACTTTTTTTTTTTTTTTTGAGTCTGTGTTTCTGACTCTTTTCTGTAAAGGTCTCTTCTCTTTGGAATGTTCTTGTCTCCTTGAGTTGAAATAACATTTCAATCTTAGCCTATGCCTTTGGACAGCAATTGCATGTTGAGGCAATCCATAGTGGGATTTATTTTTGAAATCAGCCCCGTGTTTTATTCACTGAGTTGTTTTGATTGGGAAAAGAGGGAGTAAGTAAATTCTGGAAGACAGCTTTGGTAACTGTGAGGGAATGTATTTGGTTGGTCTTTGAAAGTTCCTGGAAGCTTTAACATATTTCCTTTGGAGTTTTTTTCAGTTAAAACTGAAAATAAAAAATGAATATAACAAAATGTTCTATTTAATTAGTTTGTAAACCATTTAGAGCACTGTTGTATTGTCTTAGAAAAGATTGTCACAGAATATTAGAGAACTTAATACACTAAGTAAAATCTGTTTCCACTGGTGTTAATGAACACGTGTGAAAGGTAAAGCAGTAGTTAATAACAAATTGCTGAGAGCCGTTCGAAGCAGATTTGATACAACAGCTTACTGACATGTATTTCTTTAGTAAAAGAATGGAGCCCTTTCTCTCCCTATTTCTGTCATGTAGCTCCAGCCTGTCTCTCTATGCTGAAATGGTCCGGTAGGCTGCCATTCTGTTTCGCCTGGTAATTCATTAATATCCTTTTGAAAAGGTCATGATAAAAATGTTTTCTTAGTTATCTGCACAGCAATATTTTCCAGTCATCATACTTTTTAAACAAATGTAATCTTAATGCTCAGTTTCGTTTTTTTTTCAGGAGGAAGAAGGGTGGTGATAGAATACAGGAAAGTAGGAAGGCTGTAAGGTATTAAGAAGAGTGTGTTGGGGAAGCTAAGTTATTGCAGATGTTTGAGTACTGATGTTAAGGAGTGAAATGGATTGTGGATATTGAAGTAAGCCGTACTACCTATTTTAGAACTGTGCAAACGTGAGTCTTCAGAAATCTGTTAGGTTTTAGAATAGAAGCTGAAATGGTGGTATACTTGCTTCAAGATTCTCTCACCTCATCAGCACTCATGCGGTGGGAGTGTACGGAAAGTTATTTCAGGGATCATTTAAGCTAAGATTTATTTGAGAGCTAAATTCTAACAACGTCTTGCACTGTGGAGTCAGAGGATCCTAGTAAAAAAAACCCCGAGGAATGTATCAAAAATGTGGAAAAGCATTACTTTCATAAAATAATAAATATGCAATTTTGAGAGTGTAAGTTATTTTAAAGACTTGTCAGCTCAAAAGCTGTTTTCAAAATTCTTTATTATATAACCTTAACTTTTGCATTTCGTTACACGTTGGAGACCAAATGATGTAGGATAAGCTAGAGCATTTGAGTGAATAGCAAGCTAGATATGGGGACAAAAATTGCAAGTCAAAGACTGTGTCAATGAGAAGCAAATGATGAAGTTGCTAAAATTTTAATTTGAACTGCCATGCTTATTTTCTAGCATGGGGGTGTACTTAATTACTGCCAGAGAAGCCTCTTCTGTTTCCAGCCTTGCTTTCCTTCTCTTGCCTTGCCTAAGCTGTAGTGCTTACGCAGCCCAACCTTGAACTGATTCAACTTACTGAATCATCAGTGAATTTAACACAGTCTTGCCACAGACACAAAAGGGGGAAAAAGAGAAAAAAAGGCAGGGGGGAATTAGCAAACTGAGTTCACTAATGGGCACCAGAGGTGGTGGAATAATAGAGGTAGGGTGGTTTGTGTCCCATTTAGGAGCTGATTGCTCTGTATAAGCTGAAGCAAGTGCCCCAGATAAGCTTCTGAAATCTAGTCTGGAAAATGATTGAAATACATTTCAATATTAAAGCAAACAGTAGACTTTTTAGTGCCACCAAGACTTCTCAATTGTTTAAAGGTTTGTTGCCAAAGATTCTGAACTGGACCAAAGTTTAATATTAAAATTGTCTTTGCATGTTGCTAAAACACTACAGTTAGAGGAGCAGGACTACTGTGTGTGAGTCTTGAGTGAGTGAGTTTGGTTGCGTCTGTGGTGCCTAATTCAGTGCTGTTATTCTGCAAGGAGAAAGATCAGAGTGTGGTTTGGTCTGATCCCATTCCTTTTGTTGACTGAAATTCACTTCAGCTTGACATCTTCCTCTTCTGATGTAAAAATAACATCTTAACTGTGTGTTGGATTTCTGGATTTAGTTTGTTCAGGTACTAACAACTGCCAGCAGCAGCACTGGGGAATGTGCACCGCCTGTATAAGGGACAGCAGCTCTCGAGGTCAAACTCTTTTATCTGATTCTAATTGTATGCTTAACTTTGTGCCTTACTCTCCCTATACCTATTGTCTGTGTAAAAGGCACTTGGCTTATATTGCAGGTAATCATCTCCAAAAGGCATTGCTGCTGATGCCTGTCACTTTGGGTTTTTTGTACTAGCAGTGGTACATATACTATAATTTGCCCTACCTTGTTTATATGTTTATAATATATGTTTATATTATGATTAAATATTCCAGGTCTGTCTGGTGCTGGGAAGACTACAGTGAGCATGGCACTTGAGGAGTATTTAGTATGCCATGGCATTCCATGCTACACATTGGATGGTGACAATATTCGCCAAGGCCTTAATAAGAATCTGGGTTTCACACCAGAAGATAGAGAAGAAAATGTCCGTCGTATTGCTGAGGTTGCTAAACTATTTGCAGATGCTGGCTTGGTGTGCATTACTAGTTTCATCTCTCCTTATACTCAGGTAAATGTGAAAACGCCCGAAATAAATAAATTGTAGGGAAAATGCAAAATGTCACTCAGAATTTTAGTTATAGGAATCTCTTGCTGAACTTAGCCAGAATCAAATCCTTGCTTGCTTTTTTGTTTTTAAATGACATTTGTGCTTTCTAGAGATGATTACTTAAAGTTCAGAAACATTATTCTTAAATATAAAAAAAGTTTACCTTACTTCTGTAACTGGAACTGTCCTTCAGTTTATTAGGCAGAATTATTAATCTAATATTAGGAACAAACACAAATGATACTCCAAGAAAGAGTCTTAAATTTACAATATCTTGTTTGACCTGTGTAGATTCCAGTACTTTATAAATATGAAGACTAGGTGTACACTTAACCTGAAGACTCAGTTGAATTGTTTTTGAAAGCAGTTTTCCCTTCAGTAAATGAATGCTGTGAGCTATATTTTACCAAATGGCTTAAGGGAAAAATGTTTAATTACCCGCGGTTCTTTTTACTTTATTTCATGCTGTGTATACCACATGACATTAGATAATACCAAAAATTGACCTAAATCTACATTCACATTTTTTTTGTGAAGGCTTTTTCATCTGTGTATGAGAACATGGATGGAAGAGACAAAAAGGATGCATGAACACCAAATATCTTGAAGAATGATCCAGGGGCTGTAGCTCAGATGTTTCACAGCATGAGAAGGTGTTATTTCTTCAGTTATAGTGCTACAAACAGTTCTTCTGATAATAATTTTGGGAAATCAAAATCCTGCGGTAAAAAAGAAGCCTTTAGATATAAGAAAAAATAACCATATTTAGTAAGAGATGGTTTTAATGGTCTTTTTGAGTTTTTTTTGTTCTCTAAGTGAAATTCACCAATTGTTTCAATGGTTGGCAAGATGTACAAATAACATAATATTTGGAGTATACAGATCTTGTCAGATTAATGAAAGGAGAGAAATCTGATGCTCTGGAGAGAAGGGTGGTCATATCAGGAACAGCAGGTAATACCTTCTCTGATTTAGTGAGCTAGGCAGATTTAACTGTTGGGGAAGTAACTCCTAAGATAGGGGCAGGTATAGAAAATACTGTGCTCGATGCCTGGGTTTGTGGTTTGTTTGTTTTTTATAAATCAAGTTAAAGTAAAATATCTCAGATCTTCGTGTCAGCTTTTACTATGTGATAAACTGTAGCCAAACTGATGTAGCTTGCAGCTGTTTAGTTGATCAAATCATGTTTATTTTTTTCAAATTTTGAAAACTTGTTTACATTTTACTGTCGGCTTCTTTAAAATGAACTTTGAACAGTAACAATATGTGGGTGCAGTCTTTTAGTTTTTTTTTTTTCTGTTTTCTTTCAGGATCGTAATAATGCCAGACGAATTCATGAAGGAGCAAGTTTGCCTTTTTTTGAAGTGTTTGTTGATGCTCCATTGCATGTCTGTGAGCAGAGAGATGTCAAAGGACTGTATAAGAAAGCCAGGGCTGGAGAAATTAAAGGTGAGCCTAAATGTAGTCACATCCTTTCTACAGAAGTGAAACATCAATGTAATTTGGCTCCACATAAGTGGATGTGCTCCAGTCTGTGAATGTACCACCCTTAAAAGCAGCATGGACTGGGGACAGGACCAACCAGAAAGTTGGGATTGACTTCTAGCTCTTGCAACTGACTAGTTAAACATATAGGATAGTCAAAGGGCAAAACTGGCTGTCCTCGAGTCAAAAAACCTTGAGCAGATCACATGGGTTCTGTTGCGAGTTCTTATGATTGAGGATAGTCAATTTCCTTTGTGTCTCCATTGACTAGTTAAAAAAGAGCCTGATTCTCTCTTAAGTCTATAAAGAATTGCATTAATAAGTGTTACTAACTTCTTCCAAAAAGTAAAGCATGATCACAGTCTTTCTGTAAAGACAATTAAGAACACTTCTGAAGAGAGTTTTATTTTGGAATCATTGTTCTGTGCTAGTGCCCATGAAAAAGATTTCCTTTCCTCAGCCTCAGATAGAGATTTAAGTACAAGCTGCAATAAAATAAAGCCTAAATATGTGGTCACTCATTGCAAGTATTGTTTTAAGTGCTTCTTTGCTCTGTGTTATATTTTGCAGAGGTTGATGATAGCACTTCTTACCCATATTAAGAAGCAAAGCAGTTCTGAAAGTAATCACTTTCAGCAGCCGAGCTTGCAGATGCTGTAATGACGAACTCACTATTAATCAAAAGTGATATAAAATTCAAGAAATCCAAGACATTCCACATGACTAGTTCCTTGATAATTCTGGCACTACCAGATATATCATGTGAAGACCAGGAATAAATAAGGCTGAACTAAGGTTTGCTCAGAATCAAAGCAAAATGGCTTGAGATGGCATGATACAAAGATATAGTTCTGTACAGAATCCTTATTTGTGCTGTAGAATTTCCTTAGTATTTTGTTAATTTTATGAGCCGCATAATGGAATTATGTCACTTTAGAATTGGTAGTGAGGTATACAGTGGCTAAGTAAGCTACAAGTGGATCTAGCAGTGGCTGTATCCTGTGGTCTATGTGATATGTGAAGGATGAAAATTAAATGAACTTGCCCATTCACAAGGAATGTCAGCATCTGTTATCTTCTTTTTCTCTGGCAGTGGTAATGAGGCACTTTCTTTGCCCCTTACTCCCACTCCTCTAGTAATTAGATACTTACAAAGTATACAGTTTTTGGAATAGAGACCGACCTTTCTTTATTATATGGGGTACTGCGGCAATTGATCTTTTTCTTAGATAGGGAATTAAGCTACTAATTTTGAGAGTATTTAAATCTGAAGTGAAAAACTCAAGTTTTAACGTTTGCATTGGGAATTGTAGAGGATGCAGATGTTCTGTTGCAGATCTGACTTTTAGTGCTTACATGCTTTGCCTTTGGGCTGATATTTTCCATCTGATTTATGCATGGTTAGTCAGAATCTCCTCTGTTTCAAAGCAGATTGCTAGCCAAGTAGAACAGTACAAGTGTCACTGGTAGCTTGTACAGTCTGTGACAGTAGTTATTATAACTACAGTAAATACACACATCTGCCTTACGTTAGCAGCTGTCTTAAAATGGGTATATTAGCTAAACTAATGTAATAGGTGTTGGAATTCCTTACTCTTCAAAGTACTGCTTGGTGGCATGAGTGTAAATTTACATATATACTGGTCATTCAGCATCAGGCTTTGTGTTCAAAAAAACCTTAACAATCACAGCTAATAATGAACGACAGCCGAGGAATTACTAACTCTGGGTTGATAAGCACAGTTCTTCTGCCAGTACTCCTTTCTTTATTCACAGTATAAATTGCATAACTTCACCAACAAAAATGTGCTATATGTGTGCTGCAGAATGCTGAAGTTTGATGCAGTCATGTAGTAGGATTAGCTGGTGGTCTGATAAAGAAAAAAGCTGCTGATTTCCCTAAGAAATGTTGTATTAAGGAGGCTAAAACTCTGTGGTCTTGCCTGTTGTGTTGGTTTATATCTAGAAGACTGTCTGTGAACAATGTTAAAATGGAGTCATCTTTTGGAAAAAGTCACTGAAGATTTTTGTGCTATGTTCTGTAGGTTTTACTGGGATTGACTCTGAGTATGAAAAACCAGAAACCCCAGAGCTTGTGCTGAAAACCGATTCCTGTGATGTGAATGATTGTATACAACAAGTTGTGGAACTTCTTCAAGAAAGAGTGAGCAGAAATACAGATATATCTTAGTAACTTTTTTTGAAGCATTTGTGCCTGCAATCTGAATGTATGTGCTGGGAAAAGCAGAGACAGTTTTTAAGAGTTAAAGGCTTATACATCTGGCTATCTATACATTCTGGCTTTTAAACTTGGCCTATTTTGTGTTTCCCTTTTAAACCTAAACATTGCAACAACAATGAAATGACTTGGACAACTGGAAAATTAATTTGTATTAATTATAATAACTGATAACTGGAAGAGAGAGAAGGCTATCTCAGTTGTTACAGAACGAGTGATGAATGTTGACTTTAAAATTGGTTGCTGCCATGTGTAAGAGTCTGACATCTTTTACTTTGTCTCTGTAGCATACGAATTAATATATACTGCAGATGTGAAGAGGCAGGGATGCACTTACACAGTAATTTAAGCTGGCTTAAAAAGGGGCTGCTGTGGTGGTCTGGTTTCCCTTGTTTCCACTGTTTTTCTTGCACTAGTAAAAGTGGTTCTGCAATTGTGTAATTACCAGTTCAGGAAGCTGATCTGCTTGACATGGCCGAGTTAATGGTTCATAGGTTCTGAAAAGGTAGGTCTCTCTCCTCGTTAATGCCTGCAGTCTACACTGTCCCGTCTGAAGTCTCCGGGCCTCCTCCTGTTGTCTGATAAGTGGATTCAGTTCATTACCCAACCTAAAAAAAAAACAAAGGAAGAAAAACCCACAACAAACCACCCACAGGAAACAAAACAGACAAATAACCCAAACCCAAAGGTCACTAAAAGTGAAGGCAGCCATGAGATGGCTTTATGCTCTTGAAACCATACCTCCAGAATTTTCTAGTCTTCGTGTAGAAGAAATGTGTCTCCTTATATTCTTATCTATAGTCAGTGGGTAGTGGGATGACGTTTCAGACAATTATTTTAATTTAGATACTCTAGCAGAAAATTATTCATGGTTTTTTTTGAGGCAGGTGTTCTGGAAATTTAGGGTGTAGACAGTAGCTTGAGTAAAGCTCCACCAAGTGTTGAAACAAAAGACCTCATCATGTAGCCAGCATGGAGTTAATTCTAACCCTCTGTGCCAGTACAGCTCTGGAGAGATTTAGTCTCTTGTATCTAAATTTTGAAGAAAACTCTGTTAATAGATCACTGCTTGCTCAAGGTTGCTCAGGAGACAAGACAGGGTAGAAAACCACAGCAGAATTCTAGATTTTTACCCTAATGCTCATCTGAATATATATTTTTTGGAGGAAAAAGGAGAGCTGTGTGGGAGTCCTACCTATGGGAGGTGGCAGTTCCTGACTGTGGGAGGCCCTGCGCCTCCTGCTCAGAACAATTCAGTACATTTTATGATTGGAGAAACCAGTGTTACGTGTGCCAAGATAGTGATCCCCAAAGTCTTGCATTAGTACACTTGGTACACAGTGTTGAATGCTGGCTCCTGGCCCAGTCAGCTTTGCTCTGTCCTTTGCTTAAGGCACATTTTGGCACTTTTTTTCTTTCTTTGTAGACAACAGTATCGTGAATGCCAAGATATCTCAGTGGCTGCTTATTTTAATGAGAGACAATGGAACCAAGGCATGGCTGAACAAGCATGTCTTGTTCTCAGGCCACATTAATACAGTGATACCTTGAGAAAATAATTTCTGTAGGTTTTCTTCAGCCACAGGTCATGGCTGCATTCTTCTTTAATAATCTATTGTCATAAGTAAAGAAAAATACTATAGGCCAGCAACATTAAAAATAATTTGAGATGTTTGTTTCAGTTAGCTGTGAAAAACTTTGGGAAGAAGTTCGCTCAAAGTATTGGTAATCCTTGAATTTCAAGGACTGCTTTTATACTTGTTCAGACAATAATGGCAGTAAAGAGAAGAAAGCTGGAGCTGTATAATTGTGTGCTGAGAGAAACAGATATATTCACATACACATTTATTAAACAAGAATTTGAAACATTGTTATTTTGTAGGTAGTGGAATTATTTGGTTCTTAGAATTTTTCATAATATTTGAAAAGAACTCTGAAGCAAATTTATCACATCTTTTTGAAAAAACATGTTCAATCCTTTGTGGAAGAAAAAGAGGGATGACACAGAAAGAGGAGTACTAAGCAGTTGTTGAATCCGAGACGTTCTTGTGTGGTATAACTTGGTTTTAAGGGTCACCTAGTGTGTTTTCTTTGCATCTAAATGCAACAGATACTTCAAAGTTCTTTTTAGGGATCTAGAATGCAAGGTTCTAATGGGTCCCTCCTAAAGCTACCAAGTCTGAGGCATATGAAAAGTTCCTTTTTTTTATCCCTAACTGGTTTCAGTACTATACAAAGCAGTGCTTGCACACATTGGGTTTTTTTGTGTGGTTTTTTTTTAAGTTAGAAAGGCTTGTGTGGCTTTTGAGCGTGATGAATTCGGCTTTCAATCTGCTGATATCTTCCAATGGAGTCAGACAAGCCTAGTGTGGGTGTTTGGCTGTATGTTTTTCATTGTTTTTGTTCTTGTTTTTCCTGTCAACAAGTATAGCTGATCTTGCCCATTGCACAAAGTTTATATTTCCTTACTATAGAGTAAGTTCAATATTTAGCCTGTAAATTATTTTCTAAAGAAGTCATAGCTCAGGAATGCCACCTTTATTGTTAAGGAAGTGCAAAAGGGTACAAGGAAAGAGTTGCATTTCCAATAGGTAACTTTAAACTTTTAACTGCCTTTGTATAAAGGTCTTAGGTATGTCAACTTACGGCGGCTCCACAAATACCAACCCCCAAACTGGAATCTGATTGCGCACTTCTTTTTAGACTAATTCACTGTGAGTGTATGTATAAACTTTCTGTCCCTTCTTCCATCTCCCACCCATCCCCCAACAAAGCCAAGTTCTTATCTAAGCTTAGCATTACACTTGTACTCGGGAATTATAGTACTGATTTCCTCGCTACATTCACACAGTTCTCTGCCATTGTATTCAAATTCTGTATTTTGGAGCAGTGACAATTTGCAGCAGAGTCGATGGGGATTGTTGTTGTTTATAAGGTCAGTCTCTTTTATTAAGATGTGATGCTTGAGGCTGGTGGTTCCTGGAAAATATCTAGAAATGGATTCTGCTATTCTGTACATATGGGTTTTTGTGGTTTTTTTTGTTTTGGTTTGGTTTTTTTTGGTTTTTTTACCCTCAAATTATACTGTAGCTATCACTGTAGGAACATAAAGATTCTCTCTGTAGCAAAGGTCACAGTCTTGTCTAGTTCCTCATTCACTTATCAAAAATTTCGTAAGAGAGAATACTCTGTGTGATCCCCTTGGTCATGGACATAAACTACAGCAGGCTCCAAAACATCTTTCAGTTTGTTTTTTTTTTTGATTGAGATACTTTCAAACATGAGCTTAGTCTTTTTGAGATCTGTAACATTCATGTAGAGCAGGCATTACAGTTTTTCAGCCCACTTTTTCATTATTTGGCTGTAAATTAGGCACTCAGTAGAGTATATTTGACACACTTGATTATACCCAGCTGCTAGCTAGGTAATGCATCATTATTTTACATGAAACTTTGTTTCCTGTCTCCTTCTGCTTTCAAATTAATTTCAGCAGAAAATTTGTACAAATACAGCTGTTATTTGTTTGGACACAGTGTTCAAACCAAATACCTACAGCAAAGGTAGCAAAACTATTAGTTTTATACTGTTACAGTGAAGATTTAAACACACAACAGTAAAGATGTAAGCCAGAGTGAGCAGAAACCAGTATAAGCTTTTAAGCATAACGTAAAAAAAAAACAGCCCTCAGTATTCAACTTCTGTAATTCCCACATCAATAAAATGTTAGTTTCTTCTCGTGTTTAGGAAAGTAAGCAGAACTTCCTGTATTCTGAGCTGTGGATTTCCTATTTTTGAGGTATGTGTGCTTTGGTTGTGGTTGTTTCCTTCTGAAAACATACTGCTGAGTGTTAGAGAAATAGGTTTCAGTAGATCAAATTGGTAAAAAAACTTAGAATTTTGGAGTTATTTATTAAAGAACAAGCTTCAGTTACATTGAATTGTGTAATCATGAAATACTGTGATAGTGTTGGTTTTGTTACTTATTTCTTCTGCTTTCTTTTCTTGTTGTTAACTTCTGTATTTTGGGATAAGGCACGACAAGGTTTTGGTTCAGAGCCATTCTAATGTTGATTGCAGAGACTCCAGTTAGACCTGCTGACTAATAGGTTTGTATGAGTATTTCGTAGATGTTTTCAGTCAAAATTGTTTAGGTTGATACAGATGTACTATGTAAGATAAACATTAGTTATTTTGACCAAAACAAATGTGTAAAGGACATCTTTACACATTTGAGAGAAAGACCAGTGAATGGCTGGGACCAGAAATTACTCTTGTTGGCACAAGAGGAGGAATGTTTCTATGGCTCAAGTGAATTTAAAATGTGGTAGAACGCAACAGGTGGGCAGAAAAGAGGCTTTCAGTCCAGAAAATCATACCTCTCTCTGTTAAGATCATGGCTGTCACTGTACTCTTCAGTTTTCCCTGTATTTAAAGTACTGGCAAACTTCCCTGCAAGCTGTAGATACCAAAATGTCCGTGATTATTATAGTCAAGCAAATACTTCTGTTTGTTATTTCCATATATAAATATTTCAGTGGCCTCACACCTCAATTGATATGAACTGATAAGACTAGTCATTCAGTAATTTAAGCTGGATGACACTTGTGAATGCCCATCTACCAGAAACTTGGCTGAAGGCCTTTCTTTACAGACTTCTATTGAGGATGTTACACAGCATCAGCAAGGAACCTACCACCACAATCTGAGGCAGCACATTCCCATAAAGCATCTAGTGTATTTTTTATTATTTTTCTATTATTTATATGAATGTATTGAGAAATAATAAATGTTGAGGAATATTATGTAACTTGTCCTTTGGTAGAATGAAACTTTGAATAAAGTTACTACCTTAAAGTGGTCACTAGATGGCTTGCTAGCCTTGCATTTTATTAAAATTTGTACAGTGTAAAGACCTATAGATTCCTTTTGCTGCTGTGTGGTTTGGTTGTTTTGTTTTTATTAAATCTAAGATGTTGTTTTAAATACCATTTTTATGGCTGCAAAGGAATCGGAGGTTTACTGATTCAACAAATTCTCTAAATGTCTGGCTTGGTGTTGCTAGAACTGTCTTCAAGCTGTTAACTTCCTTATAATGAGGTGGGCTGTTGACAGAAACTGCATTGTGAAATCTTTTTCTCCATTGTTTTGCCCATTAGTGGGGCACTAAGAACAGGATAATATTTGAAGAGACCTTTTTAATAGGTACATTTATTTTAAACTTTTGACGCTTTGTAAAATTAGGACATTCTAGTGTGGCAATGGACTAGGGTGCAAAGGGAATCCTCTGTGAAGCAGCATAATTGTGTACTCAGTCATACTTTGCTTGTAAGGTCTGCTGTTCTTTACATCAGGCAACAATTTTATTTAGTTCTGGGCTTATTGCTGTGGCAGGAGTCTGCTGCAGCTCTTCTGGGCTGTAATGCTGCTGCTCAGGCAGAGAAAATAGAATGCAGGTTTTGCCTAACTTTCTGATAAAATCAGCTTCCCAGATGATGTCTGACATGTAATGGACGGAGCTTTTCCTTATAAAACACAATTTTGAAGTGCTAGTTTAATTTATTTTCCTTTTATTTGTCTCTGGAATTGTGTAACAGCCACTGAGACTCACCACGTCTTTTTATTCCTGCAGTCATTTTATCTCCCACTTGCTTTCATCGTCCCGCTCCCTTTGTTTTACTTTCCATGGAGGTAGGGCCTGACATCTGATAAATGCTTGGGTAAATGCTTTAAAATGTTTGGGCAAACTTTGTGTTTCCTACAGACATACCTGTTTACTCTGGGCTGCATATACTGGAAAAATAAAGATAGCTTCTTTATTCTTCTTATGGTTCTTTATATACTTTGCTGTAAAGGTGAGCTTTTTTCCTCAAAAAGTAAAGCATTACTTTCAGAGTTTTGGAAACTTTTGTAAAATCGTGTTTTAAAAAGAACTGCCAGCTGCTTTTCACTGATCTTTTTTTTTCAATTTTTTTTTTGCTACTGAATATCTCTGGAACATTTGGCTGGGTTTTGACATTTTATACCAACCATTGTCAGACGAGACTCTAAAGTTTTATCATGATGGATGATGGTCTTCTTCCTTCCCTCCCCC
>Ga0065711_1037438_pt1 | contig 19837 bp, 6 predicted proteins | sample Hoacrofraction12_FD_59098 | JGI IMG/M metagenome (GOLD analysis project Ga0065711, IMG submission 59098) | Hoatzin crop microbial communities from Cojedes, Venezuela - Epithelial fraction 12 v2 (version 2) | ecosystem: Host-associated > Birds > Digestive system > Esophagus > Crop | place... | reverse complement strand
TCTCACCCCTGGCCTTGGCACGCCAAGCCTATGCTCATCCCTAGTGAGCTGGGCAATATCCCCTTCCCCCTTCGAACCTAGTTTAAAGCCCTCTCAATGAGCCCTGCCAGATCGTGGCCAAGAATTCTTTTTCCCCTTTGAGACAGCTGAGTTCCACCTGTCGCCAGCAGGCCCGGTGTCTTGTGGGTTTTATGTTCCCTAGTCCAGTATATGCTGGCAATTTATATTCTACATGGCAGATAAATAAATCTGAGGACTGAAATGCAACAATTTTTCTTAGAAAGGTTAAAATCCAGTCTTCAAAAATATTCCCAGGCTTATATGCAGTGACTTTTGAATTTGGGCTTTTGATATTACTAAATGATTAGATGGGACCTGGATTATCCTCTAAAATGGAAGAGTCCAAGCCCCAGCTATTTGGGCTTGGGCCAATATTTCTTTTTGTTGCATCTTTACTCTTTCTGCAAACTTCAGTCTTTTAAGTAATGGAACCTGACTGTGTATGACAAATGAAGATCATGATAATTGTATGAAATTAGATTGAAAGCAAAATTAGCATAAGTTTTTTAGGTACTTGACTGATCCCAAAGCATAGTCACCAAGTAAACAGGGGAAGGGAGGAGGACTGAATTCCTAAATTTTTGGTAGAGTTATCATGATGTCCTGACAGCTGTGTTTCGGAGTGCATGAGAAGAGGTACAGAAGTAAACTATCGCTGTCTTATTTAGTGTCTTCTGGTGCCTGAGAAATGGATTTAGTCAAGGCATGGGTTATTTATTGCATTGGGTGAAGACTTCCATTCCTGTTCTATGTTTCCATTCAATAGCTCTGAGATCTTGTGAAAAGAAGGTAGGATCTGCTAAGCCGATGTTAGATATTATTTTTCTGTAGAGCAAAAGCTGCCTTTGGTTGGTTAGGAGGAGTGAGCAAACCTCAGCATCATCATCTCGGTATACCTTAAGTTGCCTGTTTGGGTAAATGGATTATGACATGAGGCGATTGAAGGTGGTTCATTCTAAATTTTAGTTAATTTTCAACATTACCACTGCTACCATAAGATATGTATGCTCTTCATTGGTGAGCTTCACATTAACGCAGGCAGATCTTCTGCACTTGGTCTCTTGAGATCTCATAAAACTCTTTAAAAGTAAGAATAGATCCTATTAGAACTCACTCTCTTCCACAGAATACAAAAGCTTTTTATTTTCTAAAATTTTGTTTTTATTAAGAAAGGGTATTTTTCAGATACTAACTAGGGTGTTTCTACTGAGGGTGTTATTTTTTCAGATAATTTGATTTCCTGTACTTCTGTGCACTTCATGTTTTGAATAGAAGCTACTCGGATACATTGGGATTCACCAGCGATAAATCAGTAAAGCATTTCCTTATCAATATTTGCTACTTTTCATAGTTTTACAGGGAAAAGAAAAGACTAATGATGAGTTTATGGATTAGTCACAGCAATAAAATTTGAAGCTTCTTCTAAATAGAACAGAAGATGTAAGCAAGGTCTTGAAGCTGACCACCGGCACTGAGTCACTGCACTTCACTGCCCTTGAGAAAGACAAAGTTCAAGAGGCCAAGAAGACACAGTCTTTAAGAATTGGTGCTACATAGAGAGGTTAGACTGGAAATGTGTAAGAAAACAGAGAGAGATGATGAGGGTGGAAAGTTCTTACAGACATTGGAGTATTCTAGAGGACCGGCCAGGCATTGCTTTGGATAATTAAGGTAGAATTCCCAGAAACATCAAGTGTAACATTCATTTAAAAAGGTATCAGACGTTTGGAGTGATGTCAGATCAACAAGTTCTTTACGGTACTTTCTGTGGTTCTGCAAGTCTGAGAAATTTGTATTTCTGCTGCTTTTCCTTATCTAGACATAACCCCCATTTTAAGAATTGCTTGTAGTTTTATCTACTATCTGACCAGTAAAAGGAGGGATTTGAAATTTCCTCGCAGCACTGCAAACAAAGAAATGCTTTCAGATCTGATGAGCACAAGAACTAATGTGTCAGAATAGATGATGACTGTCAGACTTCACAGGCTAAATATCTGCTTGCAGCCCTGTCTTCATTATAGAGTTGCAAATGTCTAAATACAAAATAGTATGTAAAGAAGCTGATGATTTCTGCATAAATTACGAAGATGTAAAATGTTTGAGGGTTTCAATTTTTCATTCCTTATGTATTATCTTTACTTGTTTGTAGTTGGCACTGTTGAATATTGTCCTTTGTAGCATGTTTACCCTACTGTTTGCTTTGATTATTCAGGCACTTGCATGGAGATGTGGCAGAATATGACTCTTCAACGGTTTCCCAAGTTACCATCTGCCAGCTGACACCTTAAGTAACAGTGTGCGTTCCCATAGCGCGGCACAGTTGTAAACTGAAATACGTTATTGGACTCAGTGAAAAAGTTAATGGCAAAAACCCCCCAGGCACTCAAAAAAACCAACCAAACAAAAAACTCCTAAGCTATTATTTCCTACCTTTTTTCTACATTTCTTTAAATACATGTCATTTATGTATGAAGGTATAAGTGTGAGCAGGCATGGTGACCAAGCTGATGGTTAGTGACTGTAAAATCAGTGCAATGTAATTGCTTGGCTGTCTCCATGCACCTAATTTAGGATGCTATTGTCTAAATTATTGTTTGATATATTGATGTCAAGCATCTTAGGGCCTAATTCTCATATTTGGATGCAGCAGTAAGTAGTCTGACATAGGGCTGTGGCATTAAGAATGTAAATCGTTGGACTGGATACAGTTTCCAGCTGTATGAAGGGTTTAAACGCAAAAAAAAAAAAAAAATCTGTTCTTTATTTCATTGTTCATGTTCTTACTTTTTTTATGATGTGAGTGCTCTGTTGGTGATACACCTTTAATATCAGATGAGCTCTTAGCTGCCACAGGGAGATAATCACCCCAGCAAAGCACAAGGTTAGGACTGTTTGTACCTACGGTAGAATCTCTATGCCTGATTCACTTTGGGTGGAAGATTTTTTTTTTTTTTTTTAAACCCTGAAGAACTCACCCTGTAAAAAGAAATTTAAGAATACCTGGCCCCTTTCTATACTCCGCTGTCAAGGGTCCCCCATACCAGTTTGAACATATAAGTGCAAAATAGAGCAAGTAAACTCACCAGGAGTTGAAAAAGTGCAAGGGTACAACTGTGCAGCTCTTATTTTGCTGCATTTTCTTTGCAAGGACTATTGTAAGATTTCAATAATAGGAGTGCCTGCAAATCTCATGGATTTTTTTTTTTTCCTAATTTTATTTTCAGCTTTCTGATTATTGTTTAGTCTGTTTCTGATACTAGCTTCTGATTTTTCTCCTTCACTCAGGATATTGAAATGTTGCTCTATGTATTGTCAGACAATAAATCATTCACACATTACTCTGTTGTATGAACTACATATTACCTTGTGCAATTATTTAATTAAAATATAATTATACAATGCCAACCTACCAAAACAGATAGGTGAATTAAAATTTCACTTGAAAGCATAAAACATTTGGATTCAGCTGCAGAAAAGAAAAGACTCATTGACTGTAAAAAGAACTGGCTTTTGGGAATGATGCTTATCTACTTCAATACCATAAATGCATTTTACTTTAAGAAAACTTCCCAGAGGGTTCACGAGGCTTATTTGTTTGCTTTTTATTATATATACTGCTGAGCTCAAGGGTTCCTATTAAGCCAGTGTTACGAATACTCTATTCTGGTGGAATTACTAAAAAGGCTTTTAAGGTAAGATTACAAATATAATTATAATTCAGTTATTATTTATGTAAACTAACCCAGATGCTGGCAGAGGTTGAAGATTTCCTTTTACATTGTCTTCTTATTGTTTCTTGCATCATTTTGTGTTTGTGCATGCATTTTGAAAATAATTTTTTGATGTATCTAGAAAGGTTAACAGAGTCAACTAAGCTGAGGCAGCTGACAACTGGGAGATGAATGAGAATAGTTTCCTCCTGATCTTTTTTTTCTAAGCTATGAAGCAGAGGCCTTTGGTCTGAAGGTGTCAAACCTTTGATTGTAGTGTTCTGGACTTTAGGCTCCTGGCTTTAAAAATTTGAATGTGAAATGAGTTAAAGCTCAGTTTTCAAGTTCAGGTACCAACTAGGTCAGAATAAGCCTCATAAAAACAAAACTGATATCTGAGATAATTCTGTATGTGTTTAGTCAAGAGCACCAATATTCATTTGGGAAACCAAATTCACAGAAATAACATTCCCAGTATTTAGCTGAAAATATTTGCCCTAAAGAAATTTATTGTTCATGTGATGGAGCTGCAAAAGTAAAGTAATCTAGAACTGAATGAAGCAGTTGGATTTTTTCAAAGAAACTTACAAATATATTGGAAAAATTGAATATGCAATGATAATTGAGGAAGGATTATAAGAATATATTAAATTCAGCTAGTAGGATAATTTAATAAATTTATAATCTAATGAAAGAACGGAATGCTCTCTTTTCACCACTTTTATTAACATGACTAATCTTTATTCATTCATACAATGCTGGTGCTTTTTCTGTTAATGGAATGTCTTCTATGGTACTACAGCATTGGTAGGATATGCTACCCTGTGAAGAGGAATGAAAGCCTGAGGTAAAACCCCAGAAAAGAAATACTAAAAACAGTGTAATGCTGATGCAGATTACTATCAGAGTCCTCAGTTCTCCTGAAAGTGTGCATTTCAATCCACGCATGCATATACAAAGTTCTTGGTCTAACAGCATGATTTAACTGTACAAATCTGTGTTAAAAGCAGTGAACCAAAGCAAGATCAAATCCAACAGTCCTTGCAAGAAAATGTTGATGTTGTGCAGAAGTAGCCGTGTCACCCATAGAAATCACTCTGTGTGTGCAGAGACTGGGCAATAAGATGTGACTTTCAGAGGAAAGATGGGCACATCTCAACAGTAGTAGCTTTGGCAACAGACAGGAAGCTTAGGGCAAACTGAAGACACAATCTGATGAATGGGGACACATGCCAAGGTCTTGAGAAATTATTTAAACAGGGATTTTATTCAACACCCTTAAATACATGTACAAACTGAAGTATTTTAAATTGAAGTAAGTTGGATGACTAGGGGCACTTATGTCTGTAATGCAGTGTTTTCTATCTGCTTTAGTATGAAAATAGGCCTACCCTGGCAGTATTTCTAGTACTGAACTTCTCGGAGAGCTTTAGACTGTCTCACGTCTGTGTGTCAAGTCTTGGCACTTGAGGTCAGTGTTTGAGCCCTGGCATTTGGGGCAGATCAAGTGCAGAGTCCCAGCACTCCTCAGAGCACCATACAAGCATACAGACCAGCCCGGGCTGAGATCCGAGAAGAGGTATCTCCTGTGTTTCCTGTCTAATTAAGTCTGGCTGGTAGCTGGGACTTTCACATTTCGCAGGAGCAGGGAGCTAAACTACTTTTGAGTAGTTCTCTGGTACTTCTACCCTAGCTGGGGACTGGTGCAGCCAGCCAGTGAAAATGGCTTATAAACACCACAATTTCACAGTAAACTGAGTTCATGTTCTGCATCAGTGTAACAGAGGCTAACATTTTCCAAAGGACTTGTTGGTTTAAAACAGTATGTATGTATTTAATCCCTGTGTTTTTCAGAAGGCTGTCAAGAAGAACAGTCAATAATTTACTCTGGAGAGAGGAAACATTGACTTTTACGGCTAGAAAAGGATTTTCAGTGTGTGCAGGTTTATTTCTTGAATGAAGATTTGGGATAGACACAAATTCATGAATGTTTTCAAGTTTGAACGGTAAAGGTATGTCCAAGGGGATGCAGCCACTGATAGCATGTCTGTGCAAACTACAGCATGGCAGCAAATGTTGTACCAGTACCTTTCTGACAGGTGTTGGGGGCTCTTTAAATGAAAATAGTATCAAAATTGGAGAACAATGTTACTCTTCAGTTATAAATAGTACATATAACACATTGTCATAACATTTCCAGAAATGGTTCCTTTATCTGTGTTCAACTAATCTTTGTTTCCACCAAAATATATTTTAATATTAGGTATTGACTTAGTGTCTTCTTTATTGGATGTTCCGATAAGCTATGTAAAGAAACCAGAAAAATTGGCTCAAGAACTTGAAAATAAATAGTACAGTTAAATACAATTTAACAAATGTGTTAGAAAACTTGCTCTTAGTGGAATTTCAAAAGTGGCTTTTGAATTAGCATACTAATTAATCATCATGTCTAAGCACAACTTGTTTCCTCCCACCCCCTATTCTTGATTGCTAGAATCAAGTTGAACATCAATTTCCACTGCTTCTAGAAATGACTGAAAGCTCCCCAGGTTTTAACCAAACTGTCACAAGAAAGCTTAGTTCACAGAACAGTGATTTAGACAGACCGAGTGTACAGAAATGAGCAAAACAAATTAAAATGGACTTTTCAATGCCACCGTATTTTTATGTGTAATTTTTGCTTTCAAATGCCTTTCCAATGTATCTTAACATCAGTCCAAGTCAGTGAGTGTAGCAGGCAGGGAAATGTCATTTTATTTCATGAGAACATGAGCTTCAGGAACACTTTGAGTCTTCTCTAGTCTAGAGAGACCCAGCATGCGGACCTTCCTCGGGAACCAGATTCACCGATTCGCTTACGATAGCTAACCACCAAACAGCTGAGAACCTGGCTGTTTTCACTGTGACCTTCCAGCAGCTAGCAGTGCAGAAACCACCAAGCAAACTTGTTTCAAATCCTGGCTGGCAGAGTTTGGGGTTCCTTGCTTTGTGAGCACCAGTCTGGCAGATGCCCAAGAGCCCTGGCATTTCCCTTCTCTGGTAGCTGTAATAGCCCAGTTCTTAAGCAGATATGTGTATATAAGTCAGTAAAAGTAACCTGTCTCTGAGATATCATTAATGTGATCAATGAACAGTTTTACCACTACATAGGTTTCTCTGTTTCCCCTCTGACAGGATCTGAAAACAAATGAAAAACGTTCCTTGCATTGTTGCAGTAGCATAAGCAACCATGGGATGCTGGGATTGCTAAATCCTGACGAAGCTGCAGTGGGCTGCTGGAATGCTGGGGTTCAATGGCTGTGCTCTCTGTCAGTCCCAGAGTGTAATGACAACCTATAGCTCTGCATTTGGAGCAAACAAAATTACATACAGAAGGCTGGAGCAAATAAAGTAAATGTGATTACTGCTTGAAGTCCCCTTCAGAGGCATTTTATTTGGTAATAGTTTAAGCATAAGCTAAAGTGGTTTTCTAGTGGATAATGCAGTATTTCTGACCCAAGAGTAAGAAATATAACCATTACCAGTTGTCAAAAAAATTGTCCTAATACAGAGGTATTAAACTATTGAAGGATTGTTCTGGGAGATTTTTATATTCCTTATAGTGCACTTGAATATATATTTTTATAAGGTATCTTTCATTCAGACTGTCCAAACAGTCCTATGGAGCTGATAAAAAAATGGCAGCAGGGAATGGAAGTGTCCTGCTTTCAGATGGCAGAAGAAAACCAATGGAGGGAACAGCCACAAATGGTGATAGTGATAGGATGGTTTAAATAAAACCAGAAGAATAGCACAATGTAACAAATTACATTGAACTGACTGGAGATGCACACTGGTGGATGCTGGCAATGAGGAATCTAGCAGTTTGAGGGTCTTCTTTGAGGGATTCTGTCTCCTCCTCCTAGGACTTCTGCCTCCACTTCTTTTGACATTGTTTTAAGAGAAACAAAACTGTATGACTAGAAAGAGACTGCTTTAGTAGTGTTCTTGGAGCTTGGCTAAATTAAAGAGCACTAAAGGGTCTAAAGGGTCGTTTCAGTAAACAGTAAAGGGGATTTTGATATAGAGCTTACCTTTACAGATCTACACAAGAGGCATCTTGCATCCAAAAAAATGCCTCTATTGCTTGTCTTAGCAGAGTAGAGATGTTCTGAGAAAGTTGAAGAATGGAACTTTAGCAGAACTATTGAAATACACCACATAAGCTATTTTTATGGTGTTTCAAAACCTTGCCTTTCTTCTGTAAGTCATACTCTGAGGGGGTGAGAACAGGGATAAAACACAAGTGTGTAAACTCTACAAAAATCACTTCATGCACTTATGGCTGCAAATCGGGTGGGATTCGGCTGTGGCTTAAGGATGTAGCAGAAATTAGCAAGAGAATGATATGCTTTTATTCCTTCTTTACATCCATTGTCTTTCTTTCATAGGTATGGTTTGCTTCCCACTGAATTTTATCCAGCAACTTTTAGGGCTACCAATTTTTTGCTAGAAATATGTTTTTTACAAATACAGCATCAGTCTCTGCCAGAGCCATGAAAGCTGGTCTGTCATGTGTTTGAATTAGTATGTTAACAGGACAGGAGCCAGTGAAATATATCTTGACAGCTCTAACACTTTGTACTGAGAAATAACACATGATAAGGAAAATTAATGGTAGTAGCACATCAGCTAGTATAAATGTGACTTGCAATTTTTATTTGTATATGCTTTCTGGCTTTGAGCCATGGAAATCATGCAGAGGGTAAAGAAAAGTGACAACCTGAACAGCTGCCTTTTGAAACTCCGTGCCTGAAATTATGAAATTTGTAGATTTGTTTCATCCTGTGATTTTACTGCTCATCTTTGTGACATCTGCTGAAAGCTCTCATGATAGATATTTCTAATACATTTCTCAAAGGGCATTAATGATTCATTGTTCGGTCGTGTTTTTAGGGCTTTTGTTTTGTTCCTTGTTTGTGGTGGCTTCATGGGCTTTATACCAAAGTCCTGGGGCCAAACTGATCCTTAGTGGTTCTTCTTCAAAGCCAGCTGAGGGTAATAGAATGGATGACAGCTAATTGTTAACATTAGGAGCAACATTTTGCTGGAGTTGTATTGAGTTGAGTCCAAACAGAACTACTGGATGTCAATGTACTTGAAATACTGAGTTTAGAAACTCGGATACCCTTCTGTCTGACTTGCACTCACAGAAGATCATATTCATAAAGGCTGCATGCTAGATTTTTATATAGGTTTTGAATTTTCTGTAGCTTTGATCCCTACTCATTTATTATTCAATATCAGCATTTAGATATTTTTCTTGTCAATTGTATTTTGTTGTTGACTAGTGCTGTTTAAATTTCTCTGAATCCTACATTTTTGCTTGATTTAAATGAACAAAACACATAGGAGAAGTGGGTTTTAATGGATCAAGAGCATTTTTTGCTAGCGTATTGTCTTTGCAGTCTGCATGATAATTTGTTGGTTTAGTCAAGCATGTGCAAGTCTGATAGCTCATTTAGGATGGGATACTTGCAGAAGTATTCTATTTGAGGATGAAGATCCAGGCTGTTTGTACCCATGAATGGTCTTGACACACTCAAAGTACATTAAGTAAAGATAAGCTATACTTGTGGAGTAAGTAGTGGCACATGTAATATCTGAGTCAACAAAAGTCCTGTGAGAAGAGTTAGAGGAAACGACGTTGTTCAGAAATCACATTTCTTTTAGAATTGCCTCAGAAATTCTACAGTCTTAATGTAAGTTAAAGTGTTCCCCTGTTGCTAGGGATCTGAGCTTGTTTTCTTTCTATCAACAGAGCTTTATCACTCAGTTTTGCACGTCCCCTGATGTACAGCAGCGACGACGTGCCAATATTGCCACCATGCAAACAACTATGTATTGTACCACATGAAAAAAGTGGTTGGTCTTAGTGGAGAGTGAAACCCCACAAATGTATTTCGTTCTTAAATGACTTCTTGAGGGCTTCATTCATGTCCTAATTTTTCTCCTGGATAGCTGGATATCTAGCTCTTTGTTTCTTATCCTCTGCTCCTGGTATTGTTTCATTCTGCCATAAATTCCCCTCTATTTTCTCTCCCGTCCATGATGGCTGTTCTGCATGTTTGTATATTTATTTGTACTACTTTCCTGTCAGTGACATACTAAAGTTAATCTAGTGCTTCAACTTTTATAAGAAGCTGAGAAACTGTATGCTAGTTTTACTGAGAAAGATTTACTCCCATGTAGTTCATTGATGCCTTGTTTGTGTGTGTGTGAGCAGAGCTTTGTGCTGCCCTCATTTTGTGAAGTCACATACCACAAGCATTGCAAAATCTGGAACATCAGAAAGAACACTGGGTTTGTAAATTTAAACTCAAATTGCTTATATTCAAAATGTGATGCAGCTGATGCCAGCCTTCTCTAACTCGCCTGTGTTTCTGAATCATTCTTGATCTATTATATATCACTTGGAGCATTAAAAACTTTTGCCATTCTCTGGTACTCTAGGCCAATTTTTGCAGGATTTAAGAGTTAATGTGGTGGGGTTTATTTGGTACCTCTTGATTTTGATGAGATTCTTTCAGATAGTTTTTTGCATATCTTTCTAAATGCCGATTAGCTCATTTCATATATTGCCTTACAGTATTGTTTCCTACTTAAAATCATAGAATCATAGAATAGTTTGGGTTGGAAGGGACCTTTAAAGGTCATCTAGTCCAGCCTCCCTGCAATGAGCAGGGACCATCTTCAACTAGACCAGGTTGCTCAGAGCCCCATCCAACTTGACCTCGAATATTTCCACTATAGGGCATCTACCACATCTCTGGGCAACCTGTTCCAGTGTTTCACCACCCTCGTAATAAATTTCTTCCACTTACCTAGTCTATATCTACTCTCTTAGTTTAAAACCATTACCCCTTGTCCTGTAGCAACAGGCCCTACTAAAATATCTGTTCTCATCTTTTTTGTAGGTCCCCTCTAAGTGCTGAAAGGCCACAGTAGGTTCTCCCTAGAGCCTCCGCTTCTCCAGACTGAACAACCCCAACTCTTTCAGCCTTTCCTCACAGGAGAGGTGTTCCAGCCATTGAATCATTTTTGTGGCCCTCCTCTGGACCTGCTCTGACAGGTCCATGTCTTTCCTGTGCTGAGGGCTCCAGAGCTGGATGTAGGAATCTAGGTGGTGTCTCTGCTTGCATCACAGTAGTTCCCCTATCTTTTATAGTCTGTTCGAATTTAAGATCTGGTCCTGCAGAGCTTTTTAGTATCTTTGACTCAAGTCAGGGGCTCAATTCTGCCTCTCCCTTATCTTGTCTGAAGGATGGCCATTTGGCATTGAAAATAAGCCTGTCTGTGACAGGTGTTTGTTTATGTTTTGTGAGAAGCTGGGACTCAGAATCAAAGGAAAAGGGAAGGTTACAGGGAAGGGAATTCAAAATACAGGGTCAAGTACTCAAGAGTATGAACAGCTGAATTGCATGTGATTGACAGAAGGATAAGAAAATTGTCAGAGCACCCAAAGGCCAAGGTTTTGGAAACTTGTTAACTGTTGGTGTTTTGATCCAAGTGGTTTTTGTTGATCAAACCCAATTTGTCTTCCTGGTCATAGTATAATGATGTAGTAAAGCTTACATGATTAAAAAGGCACCCTTTTTGCTCTCAGGATGAGTATATGTATAGGAAAGCAATTTGCAGCAGTAGCTATCAATCCATATTTTCAAACATTCAAATCTAACTGGTACAAATGGATATCTCGTCTCTCTTGTAGTGCTTGAAACTTACCCTCATCTGATTTGCTGAATTTACTTTGATTCATTTGAGCCTGTTGTGAATTCTTCTGACAAATCAAAAGGGAAAGCTGAGAATAACATGCAAAAATTGTGCAGCCCAGCCCTACATAGTGGATCTATAGGGAGACAGCTCTACTTGACATATGGCCAGTGATAAGTACCAACTGCTGGCATTTTCTGAACTTGCAGTTGGGTGCCTGGAAGTGGTGCCTTAAAACCGTGCTTTCAAGGGGAGGTGCAAACAAGTATAGTTCTGTCGTATGTCCTTGCACTTAATTCCTGAGGCTGAAAAAGGTCTGATTTTACTGGACTCTTTGACAAAGATGAATTAAGTCTCTCCCACTATGGATGAGAAGTTCTGGTAGGCAGAAAGAATGTGGTGGTTTTTTTCTTTTCATGCCACCCTACTACCAGTTTTCGACGAGGGCAGAACAGCTCTGTTACCGGGAAGACTATTGTTCTCTCATTTTTTTTTGCCACCTTTGGTTTTTTGCTCTGGGTGGTGATGAGTTTAACTGCTTTGTGACAGAACCAATGGAGACGTGGCCACTAGAAACTGGATTCACTTCTTCTGCTCCAGTGTGAATTTAAGCATCAGCTGAATGATGCTATAATAGATATGATTTCTCCATACAGGTATTTGAATGAAGTTCAGCAGCAAATGTTATGGTTCAACAGCCAACAAAAGCTGTTCACATGTTAAAATAAAAAAAAAAAAAAAAGGTAAAAAGCAAAATTGAACCAAGGCAGGCAGATTATACTTAATGGGTTTTCATGGCCTTTGTCTAATGCTTTTCTTCTGGCGTTGCATATGAAAGTTTGGGGCATTTATTTCTCCTTCTTCCATCCTCCTCCAGTTATTAATCAAATGTTTTTGTCGTTATCTACCTGGTACCACTACTTGTTAAAAGTACTTTACTGTGTTTGCTAGTAACTTATTTTATTTATTTTTATTCAACAAAAATGAGTTTTTAATGATTTGATGAGTACTTTAAACACTGCAAAACCAACTACTAGCTGTGTTGATGAATTTCTTTGTGTTTCTGAAGCCTGAAGAATATCAGCTTACTGGGACCAATGAAAAGCAGTTCTTGGTTTTGTGTTATTTAATATTATAAGTTTATGTATCATGAATTAACAATCTTTTTACAGGGTCATCAGGAGTAAAAGTAATTTTAAGTTTTAACTTCCAGGGCAGCCAATAGTCCTTCAGAAACTGTGCTAGTAATCTTTATTTTTTCACCCCTCTGCAAAGAGGTACTATTGTTTTTGCCAAGCTAACTAGACTTATTTAGCTTTGAATGACATTCACCCTTTTGTGTTTTCATTTCTCTCCAAAGTTCCATGAATGATTGCCTTGAGCAATGAATATACGGAGTTAAGTTATTAAAAGCTAGCTTATCAGCTGAGGTATTTTTGTTCTGTAGGAGACAAGGCAAAGCCCATGTCTGTTTGGCAATTTGGCATTTATATGGTATAATAAATACTTCTGGAATGGTTGAATTAGACTCTGAGTTTAATTGGCTTTAAATGAGAAAGAAGTCCTTCAGTGTGGATAAGGAAGAATAAAATCATTTATGTCCATGTTTCTGCAACAGGTGCTGAAATTGGATATATTTGAAAACAGAAAATCTGTAAAGATACTTTATGTGCTGTTATGTCATTCCTCAAGGCTTTCTTTTATATATAGTTAAATATTCTGTCAAACACATAACATTTTATATACAGGTTGTGGGATGTAATTTCACATTGTTACACAGACTGAGACAAGTACTCGTGGAATTCCTATTTCTAAACCAGGATGGCTTGAGAACTCTAATCTCTCTTAAGTGTTTGATGTGATGTACGCCTTCCTTTGGGAAGTAAGCTCTGGAGGCATGGGTAGGATTGGCTTGGAGTCCCTCATCAGACAGTAGTGTAGCAAGGAAGGGATGCTTATTTAAGATGACTATTATTTCCAGAAAGAGAATTAAAATTCTTCTTGAAGGTGAGGAATTGGACTGCTTAGTCTGTGTGCAAAGAGCAGACAAAATAAATAGTGTTCTAGCAGAGTTATGTTTTGTACATGTGTTAATGCAATTATTAACACAGTGTCTGTGTGCCTAATAAGATTAGATACTTCTGTCATCTTTGTGAGGCATTTGACTCTTTGCTGCTGTGGCTTTTGTATTATGCTATTCTTTTTTAAATGAGTGATGTAGTTTTGTATAGGTGGAAATAAAACTGATTCTCATCTCAGTAAATCGCTTAATAATAGTGCCATGCATTTCCTTTTGTTTGTCACCATAAGACAAAGGAACATCCATTGCTCTGGGTAAAATTGGAATTTTAATTAGCCTTGCCAAAAAAAAAATCAATAATTTTGTCAAAGCCACGGTGATATTTTCAGAAAGAAAAGAATGACACTAACAGTTAAGCTGGGAAGTATTACCCTAGTCACATTCATATTTCCTCTTGGAATATTGTGTAAACATAAAAGCCAGCAAATTAAATGTTAATAAGCTAGCAGTGTTTTGAGGCATCTTCTTGAACAATATTTAGATGCTCATCTTATGAAAATCATTATTTTTCTTTGTAGCACCTATCTAGCAAATAACATGGAAGTATCGTAAGTGGGGAAAAAATGTTTTCAAAGCAAGCTTCAGAATGCCAATGACAAGAATTCACATTCTTTTTTCAAAGAACTTCGGTAGGATTTTTTCTCAATTAGTAACTTTTATTTTCATTCAGGTTTCACATTTGGCCTTTCTTCTACTTGATTAGTAGGGTGAGATGAAATACATTTATTTAAAACTAGCAGACAAAATGGATGTGGAAACGAATGAGCAGGTCTGTCCTGGGTTTTACGAACGAAGGCCCTTAAGGCAATACTGGCTGTACTCTTTGCTCAGGATGAAGGTGGCCCCTGCTCTCTGCAGGGGTCCAAAATGAAGATTCTGGATGATACTGATGATTTTATTTCACAGATTTTAGCATGCCAGTTGCAAATATGTTCTGTTTTACCTTCTAGTATCTCTCTTCAATCTATACATTTGTTGTTACACCAGGGTAGCCCAAGTGGAGTAGTAGGTATGTTCATCAGTCAGTGTCTCTCAAATGTACAGAAATATGCAAATATTAGGAAATATGCAGTTGTTAGTGAAAGAATCATCTGCATTGATCATCACAATATCTATCACATCAGAGTTTCTCAAATGCCAGGAATACCGAAATACTTTCTAGTTCCACTACATTAATACTATGTTACAGCATTCCTGTTTATTCATTTTTATTCACTGTCTAGATCTCATGAGAAAGGTTTATCATTAGGTCATGACTTTCAGGCAGAAACTATACGCAGAGGAATATACTGTACTTTTCTATTTAGTTTTATTAATTTTTAACAAGCAAAGTAAACCTCTGGAGACTTAATACCTTCGATATAAATTCTTGTATTTACACTTAAAAGTATAATGAAATTGCAATGCTATGTTTTAACCTCAGCGTAGGTTGCTATAGGAGTTGAACCCATCATTACGGCTTCAAGGAAGAATCAAGCTTGGGAAGAAGGGTAAGTTCACAGGCATCAAAAATTTTCATCTTTAAAATCTATTGTCTTAGTGATTGGATGCGACATGAGAGAAAAACATAGGCAAGCAGAGAAGTGTATTGATTTGTGTGTTAACTCTGATAAAGCTGGAAAATTCTCTCAACATGCAGTTCTCTAATAAATTGATCAAAACAAACCCTCTTAATCTAGTTTATACAATTAACCCTTGCATTCATCAAAAACATAATGCATTCATATGTAATTCCTAGGGCTTTAACAAAACCACCAAACTAAGAACACTTCCCGGTTGGGGGGTGGGTGGGGAGGGGGGGAATCACCATCAATACATGTAGGGTCCTGTGTAAATCACTGTAAAAAAAGCTATAATTGAGAGAGATGTTTCCTCAGGTAGGAAACAAAAGTCTGATCACTCCATGAACATTTGGGGCCTGGAGACTAATGCTAAAGAGCAACTCTAATGTTTGATCTTGCTATAGTATTTGACATGTGGATAAACAGAAATCTAGAGTTAAACCTATGGTGAACAGCTGTGAGTTTCGTCTGCTTAGAATTTCTTCCCTGGTGTCTGTGCATGGAAATTAGTGTGAGCAATTATGGGGTATTTTTTGCTGCTTGGGTTCATGCTTAACTGAGAGGATTAAAATGTCAGGTGTATATGAAGTTGTGCTGACCCTGTAGCAGAGCTAAATCCTCTCTCAGCTTGGTTTTCTGGCTCATTTTCTCCAATAGAAATCAAATTTATGAGGGAAAATATGTAGCTGAATACTTACATAGCAGGATCTTAAGAGGAGAATTGCAAAATTGAGAATCAGCTTCACATGGAGAACTATACTGAAAACAAGTCAGGTTATTCTAATAATTTGGTAGTCCTTGATATGAACAAATTGACACCTGCCTGTGTAAGGGGCCTTATTCAGCACTCCTAGCTAAAACTCTGATCCTCTTGGTTTCACCTGGAGCAAGCATGTAAAATAGATGGGGTATGAGACAGGCACACCAGGAGAAAGGCAAAGGGTTGGCCACCAGCTTGACATGCTGGTAGCTGCAGAGGCAGGTTCCCCAGTTTAGGTTCTCCTGCTGTCTCTGTTAAGAGCTTGGCTATGCTGAGGCCCATAAATGATAAAGACTTTTTCTGCTTTCCAAATGCGACTAATTATAAACATTACTTTCCTTAGTGTTAAGTTTATCTGGCAAGTACTTTAGGAGCTACAATGTGTTCTCTAAAGAGAGTGATAAGTACGGAATGGAAAGCTGGACACTTTGTCCCCTTTTGCTGCTTGGGGAGAGGAGACAACAACATAGTCCCTTCTAAAGGCAGAAAGCAGCCCAGTGCTGGTGGGTAGGTGCTGCCCTGTGATTACAGCTATTACACACGTCCATGTTCAATATGCTTCGAGAAGCTTTGCAGTGTCTCTTCATCAAGGTCATGACGATCTTTGCCAACTCCGTAAATCATTTTAGAGACAGTTTTATTGGACTGCCTTTTTAGTTAAATGACTACAAGCTACTATCAAAACAACTAACTTTTATATGAGTATCTGTATATTTCATTCCATAGGAGCTCTCCCATTCAATCATTTACAATTTAAACATTCTAGTCTTTTATTGGAGCCTCAGTAGGGACAACTGTTTGGAAAGGACTAGACTTCTGTTGTACTTGTGCATGTATTATTTAGTAAATGTTCTCAATGTCTTTTAGAAGACAGCAAACGTACAAAGTACTTTGTAATCATCAAGCAAGCTTGTCAAGAAGGATCAGACTACAATCCTTTGCTGCGTTGTCTGAGAGCTGCTTGATCTATGGATGGCTGTCTTTTTTATTTCTTAGTCCTATTGGATGTCATATTGCAGCTGTGCAAGCCAAATATTAGTGACTCAACCACAGTGATTAATAGTCATTGACAACAACTAACTTCAGATGCTGTAATGTGGGGTTTTTCGTTCCCTAGGTAAATGCATAACTACTTGCTGCCTTCAGATTCAAGAGGGCCTAAAGCTGCACGGAGACAGGTTAGACTCTGAATGTCCTGGTGCTGTGGATTTTTAAATGGCAGGAAGTTTAGTTTAGGTTCATCTCTGCATTGCAATCGTTCATTCTAAACAGACAGCACTTCCAATAAATATGCGGAAGGATTTTTTGTTAGTGGAGGTTTGTTAAAGAGTGAAAAGTCTCCTTGAACACCAGGGGTTTTGTCTCCTATAATTCTGTACTGATATATAAACACCTTCGTTTGGGGGGGGGAATCTTTCATTCCAAAATAACCACTGGCAAGCAAACGAAAGTAAGGTATGGAGAAATTCTGCTTTTTCAATTCTATGCTTACACGAATGCTATCCTACTGAGTTATTCATATTTAGCTGTTTTCATGTGTGCCCCAGATTTTACTGCATGGAACTGGGACCTTGTGTGAATGCAAATTCATTAAGGTAACATAAAGTTGAAAATGCTTTCTGGCCCTGGATCTCTAAGACTTTTATCTGTTTATTGAGAAGGATTGTTCTCATAATATAATGTTTCATTTATTGACATTAAACCGTATCTAAATCATGGAAAGAGAAGAAATTTTCTTGTCATGTGTTTGATTGGGGAAGCCATGCAGTGAAAGTTTATAATAATAACAAAACAAATGCTAGTGAGCTGCTTTACAGAAAAGCCATTAAAATAAAATGAAACATTAATTGAACTGTGAAGTCCAGACTGATATTCTGAGGAATCTCGGATCCGATGCATAAATCTGTGAGTTAGAAAAACTTCTGCCATGGTTGCTCCTAGCTACACCATTACGAGAGATGATTAGCCCTAGAACAAACTGCGCAATAAGGGACTTGTACTATGGCACCATATTAAATATTATCAGGAGTGATGAAGAACTGGGACTGAAGCAGTTTATGTGTGATAGAAAACTGATGCATTCAAAAGGCACTTAGCCAACTTTGGAAAAAGATTGAACCTTCATGTGATGCTTTACCTGGAGAATGATTACATGTGGTTATTGATGTTTGTGCATTCTGTTGTGATGTAGTGGAAACATTTTCTAGGACTGTAGTGAAGCCACACTAGTGTAGGTCATAGAGAACTGATGAAGGAAAGGTTTGTCATACAGAAATGGGAAACCAACATGATATGTTGACATTTTTAGTACAGAAAAGAGTGAAACTTCAGAAGGAAATGGCTAGGGAAATTATTTAATGTCCGCACACAATTTCTGGGATTTGTTGCTGAGGGCACTGCCTGGTGAGCAAAGAGTCCTAGTTCTCCTTGTTCCTGGACTTGCTACAGATCTGCTAAGTGACCTTGGTTTAAAACCACTTTGTCTTTCCACATCTATTCTGCCTTCTCTTGTCTTGGGCTCTATCCGACAGTCCATCTAAATGAACAACACACGTTTAATGTGTTATTTTCCAGTTTATTTGGATAGCACATAACATAAGGGGACACTTGCATGCTTCCTTATTAAATTACTATCCTTCCCATATAGGCATAAATATAAGATTTGGTATGATAATGCTTTCTTAAAACTGATGTATAGCTTCATTCAGTGTTGGAGGATGGAACTAATTCTAAGCAAAAACCAGTCTGGGAAAACCAGTTTCCAGCTTAGAAGTTTCAGAAATCCAGGGATGAGGAGGAAAATACCTACACATTGGTGTATTTCTGAAACACTGGAACTATAGAGAAATTTTAGAAAATCCCATAGCTGATAAAATATACCGAAATTACTAGTGGTAACATACAGTTCTTCCCCTTCCTGCAAAACCTGCTCATCACCCTAATGAGGTCCAAGCAGCAGTGTGACACAGAGTCTAGGAAAGAGGGAATTTGTAGAAACATTTAGCTCCAGTATGAGTTGTTATAGAGAGATACCATCTTAGCAGAGTCAATAACACTGAAGGTTCAGCAGGGACATCTGTGGCAGCTCATCCCAGGAATATTCTGGTGGACTTGCAAAGCACCAGCTGAAATATTGCTGTGGCAGATAAGGAAGCAGTTTGCATGCCACTACTAATATCTAATTGTTAAACGTATGTCCACAGTACAGATCTCACTGGGCTTTGCAGTAACCCCAAACCAGAGTTCCAGAACTGATGAAGAGTAAAAGGGAGAAGGCAATTGAACTGACATAGTGGAAGGTCTTTCCCGAAATTACTCTTGGCAAACAGCTTAAGGAACATACTGGGATTTGGTAAGTGCAAACTGCCAATATCCAGAATGAAAGAAGCCAAACCATTTTAACAGTGATTGATTGCTTCATTTGGTTTATGAACTGTCTAAAATAAACCTTCTGAGTTACCATTGAGAGTTACTTTTTTTTTTTTTTCTCCTTACAAACAAATAGTATAGCAGACATGTAGAGGCTAAAAGACCTGCTGGGGGCCTGATGGGAAGTCCCCATGTCTTTCTTACTAATGAATACCACTAGAACATAAAGTTCCCAAAGTGCTTTGTGAACCCCACCTCATTAAATCTTTATAATGCCAGAATAGTAATAGCGTAAAGGTCAGCCAATATTTTATATTTATTCTTACACATAAACAAAAAGAAAATCAGTCATCTTTGTCAATAAAGTGAAATGAATTGATGACTAAAGAAGAACTTGAGGTATTTGATATATACTGTGCTTGGGTATCCTGTTGCTGACAAGTGTTTTCATGGTACCCAGCTAATGGTGCAGTCTTAAAAGCATTTAAATGCATGGAGTCAACATAGATACAGCTTGAGTTAAGAGGTTGTGGTTTCGTTTGTG
>Ga0065711_1037436_pt1 | contig 19838 bp, 11 predicted proteins | sample Hoacrofraction12_FD_59098 | JGI IMG/M metagenome (GOLD analysis project Ga0065711, IMG submission 59098) | Hoatzin crop microbial communities from Cojedes, Venezuela - Epithelial fraction 12 v2 (version 2) | ecosystem: Host-associated > Birds > Digestive system > Esophagus > Crop | place... | reverse complement strand
CCCTGCGGACCCGGCGCCTGCGCTTCCCCCCCGAGCCGGGGCGGGGGGATGAAGCGAGCCCCCCGGCTTGCCGGCAGAGGGGTCTCGGGGCAGGCGCGCTGCCGGTGCCCCCGGGGGCGGCGAGGCCCCGCCGGCAGCCCCGCCTCGCTCGCCGCGGGCTGAGGGGTCGTTTCCCGCCTCTCACCGGGAGCTGTAACGGCCCCTCCGCGTGCTGCCGCCCCCGCCGCGCTGCGCAGAGCACCGCCGGGTACCGGCGGTTCCCAAGAGGTGCAAGTCCCGGGAGCGGCGGGGAACGGGACCCCGCTACCGAGGGTATTGGGCTTCTCTGGGGTTTCGGGGGGTTTTTTCCTTCCCAGAAAAACCCCAGAGGCCAGCGGCTGCCCGGCGCGCGCGGCGTCAGAGGGACCGAGGCGCAGATGGCGGCCCCGGCTCGGGAGAAGGAGCCCGGAGGGAAGGGTGGCGGGTGCTGCGAAGCGAGGTGGTGCCAGGGAAGCTGGGGCCGCCGGCAGCTGCCGCTGCGAAGCCGCCCTTCCCCTGCCTGGGTGCACCTACACGGAGGGGTTTTCTCACTGGGAAACAGCTCTTCGAAATTAAAAGCAGACCCTGAAGGGACACGCTGATATTTGTAACTGTCCCGTTGAAATTCCTTTCCTGCTTGCTGTACGTATTAAATATTATATTCTGGCTATTTCTTCTCTCTCGTGTTTCATGATAAAGAGTCACTCCTGCCCCCCAGAACAGAGCCAGGCCCATGCCAGTCGTGATACAGGATTAACCTACAGACTGTAGTTTCAGGCAACTATGTAAAGGAAAAAAATACAATCTTCTACATGAGGCTCTTCCCAACAGACTGTATTTCTGTGGTGATTTTAGGCCTGGCTTCCTCAGGTCTTTGGCTGCTGACCTCAGTATTTAACTAGCCTCTGTTGCCTCCCCTAGCCCTCTATTTAATTTCCCATTTTTTTGAGGTTTCTAGGTAGCTTCCAAGCCCCCAAATGAACGTATGATCTTGGGCAGCTGCCCCCGCCTGCAGCCTGTGTAGGCAGCAGCTGTTCTGGAGATATGGGCAAGCCTGACCCACCGCCCCCTGAACCCCACAGAGCAGAACCAGTGCTCTCCCAGCGCCCGCCAGCTGCACATCACAACAAAAAAGCCTTCGGCTTCAGTGGCAATCCCCACTTCCAGCCTGCAGAGCCATGTTTATCCTGCTCTCCGTGGCAAACAAGGGAGAGGCCTAAGATTTCCTCGCACCAAGAAAGCCCCAAAACATTGACAGAGCAGCAAGGTCTTACCTGAGGAAGCCAGCGCGGCGTTAGCTGACCTGAAATGCTGCAACCAGGGCCAATTTATGGCCACAGATTGGATCATCTGGAGCCCCACCTGCAACCTGCTCTTACCCCCCACTTGCGGAGACTGCCTGTGTATCTCTGGAGGCTGAATCCCCCCCGTTACCCAGCAGCTACCAGACAGCCATGATGTTTACCAGTCTCCTCGCAGGGAGCGCGCGGCACCGTGACAGTGGGCTGCAGTGCTGGGACCGCAGCTGGCACTTCCCTGGGAGCGGGGTTCTCTGGCCAAGCGGCTCTGGGATGCGTCTGCCGCTGGCAGCCGATTTCACAGGCAGCCTGTGAGCAATGGCACATGGAGTCTGCGAGGAAATCGGCCCCCAAAGGATATTTTGGGTCTCTGGCAGTGCAACTTGACTGCAGTCGAGTGGGGCAGGGGTTAAACAGAACCCCCCACTTGGAAACAGTCAAGTTAATGACCAACCCCCAAATTACTGAGAGTGAAAGAATAACAGGCTGCCCATGAGGCAAGGGTGTCATGACCCTCCCTATCACAGCTACGCTGAACGTATCTAAAGAGATTCGGAGAGGGAGAATCTGCCACTTCCCTCGATGAAATTTCAGTGAAGTGGAATCCATCACCCCGTCACAGAATGACATTTTAAACTGCTTTAACTCAGTATCAGTGTTCAAACTGATTAGCCTATTTCATCTCAATGGAAATTCTCACCTCATTACATTAGCGGCCAAACGTCAAATAATTTTTGAATCAAATACTACTTATACAGCATTTCAAAATACTTCTCTGACAAAATTCATCATTTAATTTCAAATTACTGTCTGTATTTTATGCTAAATTGTCAATGGATGAAATACGCAACAGTTCTGGGAGCTGAGCCTGGAAGCTGAGGCTACGCAGCTCCGTGGTTTCACAGAAGCACATTTTCTCTCTGGCTTGATAAATGTCTCGCTCCTGGCTGAGCGGCCAGCACAGACTCAAAAGGAGGCCGTGGACAGTATCTTCTAGCCTTCCAAAATGAGCGTATTCCCTGATATTTAGGGTACTCGCCAGGGAATTAAGACAGGCAGGTTTGATTTTCCTCAGCAAGGGACGTGAGCTGAACCCAAGTCCTCCATTTCCAGTTGTTTCTTTAACAGGTAGGGCAGTGGTTTCCAGCCAGGCCGTAAGTGAGCCTAGAAAACTAGTAAAGTTCAGTGCTTCACCGTCCGGCTCCCTCCGTGTCTGGGCTGTCATTTGCTTTTCCTTGCTGGCTAGAAACTACTACAGTAGGCAACAGTAAAAAATTCCAGCTCACAGCACTATCTCCACCAGCTGTGTTTCAGAAGACATTTTAATTTAAAAAAAAAAAAAATCACTGTCTTGTTTGAGATGCCAGATCCTGTCCGGCATGCTCCGTAAAATACTGCTGCTCCCAGCTCCCTCCAGCACTCCGGCCAAGCTTACAGAGCAGAGAGAGCTGCTCCCAGTATGCAACTCGGCTTTAACACATTACGGATCATAAGGAGCACGAGCTGCCTCCATAGGCGAAGTGGCATCAGAATGGGAATTCTGTTTGTTTAAATCCTGCCCTAAACACCTGAAGACTTCACTGGCCTCTGTCTCCGTTGCCTTCTCAAGGCAGCGCTGCTACACTGTACTTGGGTAGTTTTGTAGTGCTGCGAGAACCGATGCTGCACAACTCCTCTGTCACTTAAAAGAAATAAGACTCCTTTGAATAAATACGCTGTGATAGAAATATATTTACACTATGCACATTTTTACAGGAAATACAACTTACTAAAAACTTGCCAGTAATAATACCACCACCCTACAATTCACTACAGTCAAAACTCAAGGTTTTGAATTTTTAAGGTTTTTATTAGAGAAGTTGAAAGTTTCATCTCAGGACCGACGATAACATAATTATCTCTTCATTTATTTTGTTTATAGGAATATGTAGAATTTGTTTGTACAAGCATATACAACAAAGTAATTGGTGCTTAGTACACTGAAATCAGGAATCTGATTTGTTCTAAACTACCAGTTTTCCATGCAGTCATCTTTGAACTGGCAGCATGGACAAATTCCAACCGGAATGCTTACATGCATTGTTTTGCAATATAACTACAGCAAGCGCTAGAAACATGCAAATTAACACAGTAGCAAATTGTTTTTATATCTAATGGACATAAAAAGGTTATTCCTGATATGAAATTCTGAAAATCTGCATAAATACTTTTGTGTAAAATTAAATTAGTTATGTACTTTTCTTTTACTACAAGTATCAAGAATGCCCACGTAATTAATATACACACATGTATATAGAGACCTTGTTATGCTAAAAGTCTTTGTAATTAATCAAACAATATTCTGTGCCATACATTTATTCAGTATTTACCAGCTAGCAGAATGACTGTGGTCACACAGTAGACATTACAGTCTTAGTAGCATTTGTATCACATGCAAACATACTCTTAGCATTTCTGTTTACTAATTTTATCACGTGGCAACATGTATGTGATTTTCTACAATGCTGTGGTTCTGAAGTGTATAAATACTTTTTACATTTTCACAGTTACAAACTTTTTGCCAAAAGCCATTTAAACAATCTTTAAGTTACAATGAACTGTATTCTCTGGGATCTGCAGCAACAGGATCAAAATGCAATTTCTATACAAGCAATGTAGGATGTAAACTTTTCTTAAAGTGCCCAATACATAATTCCTTAGAGCACTGATCAGTTTTGGCACAAATACACTGTATTTCCCTCACACTAACCATTGCAGTAACTTTTACAGGATATCAGCTTCTTCCAGAAATGACAGAATTGATATGGCACTTGTGAATGACATCATTGGACTGCAGAAATATCCTGTCAAGTTACTGTTACAGTTGATGAATTTGGCTGATGACTTTGTACATACCGTACTTTTGAATATACGCAGTTAACTTTCAACTGCCTACTGTCTGCTGCCTGAAAAATACTTTGAAATTTAATTTTACTTTGCCCAAACTCAACTCCTTACTATACTGATTATTACAGTGACTTAGCAAAAGATCCACTTCAGTGGGCTCCATGACATCGGGTGCCGAGCACCTGACGAGTCGTTGCTTGTCGGGATCTGGCAGCATGGGGTTTCTACACAATATATCGCACATGAGAACACAAATCGTAAGTAACATGACTGGACTACAGTTTTGGGGTTTTTTTCGACCATCTGAGATGACGTTAAAAATATCTGTTGTGTTTCAAGGCTCTGATTGTGTAATTCTAATGCAGACAAGCTGACTGTTGAGATACAGAAAGGACTACAGGACTGCGTAAAAGACTGTCTTCATCTTCTGATTAGTGTTTTTCCAAACAAAGGAAATTCTTATGGAAATCCAACAAAGGAAATTCAGTGCCCAGTGTCAAAAAAGAAATAAAGCAAACCTTAAGATTTGGTGGTCTGTAGCTACACTTCATATACTAAAAAAAAAAAAAAATAAACCAAACCACCAAACCAACCTCCTGCCCAAACAAAAAATGAAAAAAAAAGAAAAAAGCCCACTTTTCAACCTCATCAATGTTTTTTTGAATTTTGCTCTCCTTTTAACGATGCTGTGTTCTCCAACTTCAATTTGCTTGTTGAGGCTTTAGACCACTGTTGCTGGCCTGCGATCCATCTCTGCTTCCAGCTTCACCATCTGCTGCATCTCCTTTGCCTGCAATCCAAAAAAAACCACAGGAAGCACTGCATTAGACCTTTTGTTCAAAATGAAGCACGTGTTTTATATGATAGTGTCTGAGTGAAATACAGGCAAAACACACTGACGATACATGTAATAAGATTATGCTTACCCCCCCAGTGTTATTCTGTTCTCAAAATCAGATGTAATTCTTATGTCTACAAATTCTTGGGAAATATTTTTGATCCTATTCCAAGACTCGAGGGCTGACTTTCTGAAGAAGTGTATTTTAAAACGAAGAAGCTCCAGTTCTGAGGAAGAAAACTAGGCAGATACCGATTCAACTGTTTCTCCTGATAGGAAATGTCTTTGGGAATGTACGCTTCACCACTGCTGTGTGAATACTACGATGTGTTACTTCCTGAAATGTTTAGAGTGTTAATCTATGGACTAATTTCTTTCATAAAGACAACGAGTGACAAAAATCCACCAGTGTAACATCTTCCTTGCAGTAGGCAAGATTTTTCAAAAGAATAGTTTTTTAAAAATAATCTCCATCTGGCCTGGATATCCTTACAATTACAGACGTGGTGTTTTCCACCTCAGGATTAGCCTACTGCTATCTGCTCCATGGGATTACACACGCTGACTCCACCTGAAACTGTATCCAAATGCATTGTGCAAAATACAGCAATGAATGTATGCCAGATACCGCTATAAACTATGCATGCCTCGGGCTCTGCAAGTGGAGTTAAAGCACTGAATATAAATGGCAACTGGCCTGGGAATCCCCTGCTTAGAAAGAGCCTTTTTAATTCCCTTCCTCAGCCCTCTCTTTCTCTCTCTCTCTCACAGGCACGCACTCGCACGGTTACTCCTCCTGTGGCTCAGTTACAAATCAGAAGTTGCACTTTGGTTTGAAACTCTGCAGTTTAAAGGAACTGGGAGTCACCATCTCTTAGTTTTCTCTGAGGGCTCTCAATCTGGGAAGTTCTTTAAATCCGTAACTCAAAGGACTCTGAATAAGTTGACCAAGACGGCAAACTAACCCATCTGTCTTTACAACTAAGCTCCCGAGGGCTAGGACAGGCTTAGGAAGAGGCAAACCAAGATAACATTTTCTTTGGTGCAACTGCTATGTCTCCTTCATGCAGGGAAGAACAGTTACTGGACTTGTTTTATGTGAACTATATTCCTCAAAAAGTTGTAAATGTTGCTTAGACAAGGAACTTTGCTATACAAGCTCCTACTTAAAGAGTCACCTATTCTGGATGTGCAAACACGTATTTGCATACGCAAAAATAGGCAGATGTAGATCCAAAGTAATGAGATGCACAGCTATTCATTTTGCAAGGTAAATGCGGGTTTGTGCAGATGTGATATATGTGCCTTCTTAAAAAATCTAGCCCTGTACTTTCATAACCATCATCTTGGGGAAAAAAGTAATTATGATAATAGCAAAGCAACTGTCATAAATACGATTAAAAATTAATCAACGCTCTCCATTTAAATGACTTAAAAGCTTGAAAGTAATGAAGAAATAATTTTAACATGAAAATATGGAAACATAATAAATAAATCAATATGTACAACCTCTTCTGAAACGTTGGCTGGATTTTGGCTGTGTGTGAAATGAAACTCCAGATAAAACAAAACGCTGTGTTTGTTTCTTAGTGACTCACACATTCAGTGTTCTAAGCTTGTGACTTAACTATTGGCACACAGTGTCCTATAAATATTCTGCATACCAATATATGGTGTACGGAATTATTTTAGTGATAACTTGGTTTCAAAGAACACATTAGCATAGGACCAGGATGCCAGTTTTTACTAGTCTGAGGTTGGTTCAGACAGTGCATTCTGACCTGAACACACAAGCACGACGCTTCAAGACAAGCCTTCTGGAAGGCAGTGTTGAAGCTGCAGTGAATTCATGAATTGAGTGGCAGCTAATGGACTCTGCTTTCAAGATGCTTGCTCTCCAGTGAGATCTAAGACAGGCTAAGAACCATACACAGTAAAATAATTCCGCCCCCCCAGCCTAATGAATGCTTTTTTACCTCATTATATGACTATAAATAAATGTTGTTATAGCGGGTGGTGTCAGACTCAGTGGAGCAAGACAGAAGTATGTTATCAATTCAAGAAAATAATTCACATCAGGCAATACTGTACAACTAGACATTCAAGCCTAATACAACTATTTCCCTTGGTAAGACAAGTGTTAACAGAGATTTCTTCTGAGTGATGATTATTTAGGAAGCCACAGCAGCACAGGCACATGGTAAATATAATTGCCATACCTTGTAATGTGTTGGATTTTGAAGTGAATTTTAAAGCACTGGAAGCCTCTCTTCTCTAGACACTGAAAAGCTATTTCTAGCCATCTGTTCTATATTTTGCTACTCTTAGCGTGGAATTACTTGTTTTATTACCATATTGATATATGTGGATACTCCTTGTCTGTCTATCAGCATTAGCAGTTAATCATATGTATGCTAACACTAAAGTAGTTTTCAATAGACACTTCTCACAGACACAGTTTAGAACTCTAGGCGTATCTTTCAGTAACGACAGGTAATGTACAATACAAGTTCATCTCTAAATATTTCCTCTGCACATCACTGCTCATACACATTTGAATTTGGGATGCTAAAGCACAAAATACTGTTAGTATTATGTCAGGCTCAAGTATCTGTGTGCAAACAAGATTAACATTGTGTTCACTATGTTAATGGTACTTCCCAATGGTTGCATTTACAAGGAGAGCTCCAATGATAATGATTTAATTTAGAAGGAAAGCACACTGAAATAATAGTTTGCTTATACGTCCGTCCTACCTTGTGTTTGAGACACTGCATGACAGGATTTCAAAAGCTGTTTGTACAAAAATAATAATGTCAAAATTGAGTAATACAACAAGAAGCAAATTAAATGAATGAAAACTGAAGTGAGATTGAAAAATTAATGCAAGAAAAACATACATAAACCAAAACAAATTTAAATTCATAACAGTTTGTATTGAAGGCTGTTTCCACCCATAATCTTACTTTTCTACATTGTATATTTGTATGAAAAATCTCTTCTCTTGTTTGATCAGGGGAAAAAAAAATCAGGCTTTGAAATTCTCACTAAAGAAATACCACCTTTATCTTGATCCAACTAGCTTTCATACTTCAATGTGTATAACAACGAAACCAGACCTAGCTGGGGGTTTGCATGGGTGCACTTTTGGGGCTAAAAGGAAGTGGTCAAAACAGCAGGTATGAAAACATGTGCTCCGTTGGACCAAATTAGAGTGAATGCAAAAGCTGTTAAGGACTACCCCTGTGGTGGAGGCCACCACATGCCCACAACAAAAGTGACAACGAGCACGTGAATGATCGTTTAATCATTGATGATTTAAGCTGGCTTCATCTCTGCACTAAAATGGAGTATGAGCAGGCTCATGTAAGCTGTTACCATCTCTCAGCAGTGGAAGCTGTAACCCCAGGTGGGGGAAGTATCTAACTGCTGAAACAGGTGACTCCTTTAATGACTCACACTCATTTTCCAGCAACCTCCCTCCCTTATACATAAGGTGTTTATCACATTGTGGTTAAAACCACAACTATAATCATTCCCTCTCATCCTTATGCTGTTAAAAAATTGTTCCAAAGCCCTCTGAAGCCAATGGAAAGCAACCACTGATAACACCTATCTCTGGATCAAGCCCATCATTTTTTGTCAACTAGCACAGTTTGCAGGGAGTTCTCTGTCACGCTTTCTACAGTGATGCTATACTCTGCTGTAGCCCAGTTGCCTCCCCCAGGTGCCTGCCTCCCCTGCCTTTTCATTAAGTGCAGATATCACTCAGGAGCAGAATGACTGACAGATCCATTCATGCTGGATGTTAGACATGGCGTCTACAGAAACCCTGTGAGGGAACAGACAAGGAAGTTTTGGTTGTTGTCCAGACGGGAGGTGGAGCGATCAGAAGACAGAGCCATGGTGGCTGGGGCCCAAGTGGTAGCAGCTGCTTGCGATCCTGCATGCTGTCACCTCCCTAGCAGTTGACCAGGCTGCAGCTTTTGGGGCTGTAGGACTCTCTCCTGACAGTGGAAGTATTTGATTTGCATGCACTCTTCTCTTCACTCCCGCTCTGCAAGATGGCTTTAATTCAGATTATAATGTCTGCCAGAGAGCTCAAGTTCTGGACATTTAATAAACAAAGAAGTAAGTACATAACCCTTGAAAGTAATGGGTATTAAATGCACCCCTTTCTCTTTCGTCTCACTGAACTGCTGGATATATTCCCCTTGCACTTTACATTTGTGTAAGTGCAGTACTGCAATTATTACAGCTCTGCTGGCTCAACCTTTCAGCAAGGGAACTGCTCAGAACATAGCGTTGCTTCTACCAGAAAGAAGATCAGAATTTTTCTCTCCTTGCCAAGTAGTTTTTCCAAGGAAAAAAAAAAAAGCTTATAACCTAGCAGAAAATAATAGGGTATTTTAATTAGGAAGGGGTGTACTAGCACAGATAAAATTCCCCATGCTACCATACATCTCTAGAATGAATTCAGTCCAAACTAACTCTCTTCGAGTTCAGAGACACTCTGTGCACATGTTTCACCTCCATTCTCCACAAGCAGCACTAGAAAGGTAAGTTCCAAAATGCAGGAGACAGATTTGCTTGAGGTACTTTTTGGGACTAATTAAAATGGATATGCTTTTATGACTGTCATATTTAGCTAACGAGTATCAACGTGGCTGAACAGGTGAAAGGACAGAATCTGGCTAAGCAGTCTAGCTTTCACATGCTTATCTGAAAGAAACCTGGTTTTGTATCATTATTTAAGTCACCTCACTTCTTCATTTTAACTTCCCAAGTAGGTGAGTGACCACGAACAAGGTCATTTTCCCAAGCTGGTAATGACTTACATGTAGAAGCATTATACTCAGCCTGATTCTGGTTACTGTTTTCACTAGCTTGCTTTTCTTTCAAGCCTTTAAAATAAGATACCTGTTCATTCTGCTTCTCCAAGACTTCTAAATGCTCAAGTTGAACTTTTTTCAACTGATCCATTTCCTTTGACTGCTTCACTGCCAGCTGTAAGGGAGAGAAAATAATGGCGGGAAATGTAACACCTTATTAACAAGCAAAATAAAAACTTACTTGAATCATACACATACATACACTATCTTGCCCCATTTAGATGGCACAGGACATCACAGGAGGCCTATTATATCACCCAATCTTAAAAAGAGCTATTAATAAAATATTATATTTATATTATACATATTACATATATATTACATAAAAGTAGAAAATACAAAATAATGAATATTAATTTTGTTAATGTAAAATAGCTTCTCTTATAGAGATGTTAGATCTTTTACACTACAAGTATATGCAACAAAGCAAGGACTAGCATCTGTTTGTTTACTAGAGCTGGATTCTCAGCACAGAGAAATGAAAATGAATATCCTGAAACAATGCCCAGTGACTTTGTGAAGGTTATAGTTACCCTTTTTCTTTCTTCCAGGAACTTTTTTGTGTTGCTGCTGTTCAGTTCTCTGACCCGCCTAAAAAAATGCAAAAGTTGTCCATGAAGACTCATTGGAAAAAAAAAAACCCTAAAGCTACAACAGAGAGAATGACAAACTCATAAGGTATATTTTGGTTTCTGATCATCTGTACCATGTGGGACTAATGTCAAATTGTACAATCCTTTGGCTACGCACCTGTACACTTCAGGTTTCCAATTACATTGACAGTATGACTGAAGACTTCAAAAAAAAAAAAGACCAAGACTGTTGTGAATGAAGTTCGCTTTTTCCCTTACTCAAGAGTGGTGGACAGCAGAACTTAAAAAATGTTTAATTCGTCTATCCCTTACTGCACTCTGCTCCCAATGTATTTTGGTATATAAAATGTGCTACATCTCTTAACAGTAGCAATGGAAAACTCGCCTGATGATGATAAGTAAAGTTACAGCTCACCAATGCTGTAAGGTTCTTAAAGCTCTTATTTAAGCAAAAAGATAAAGATACAATTAGTATTTACGTAAAATACCTAACTGGAAAGCACCTCTTCCTAAGATTTCCATCATGAAATATACCAAAAATAGTTCAAAGAGCTGAATCAGACTAATCACAAAGCCTGAAAACCAGAACTGCCTTCAGACTGCTTTCAAATCTGGGAACAGATTTATCTCAGAGTCACTAGTGGAGGTCTTGCATTAACTAAGCACACAGTTACCAAGGGCTCCAACAACTTGTCTTCCTGATGAGTTAGGAGCCTGTAGCAGTCAAGGCACTGAGTTCAGTGGGAACAAGTTAAAAGTCTTCTGACCAACACAGCCCAGTGCCAAGGAACGAATGTAAAAGAGGAAAGAATGAGCCAGACTGACAAGCCCAAAACAAAGGGGAAAACCTGAAGGCTTATCAGACATCATCATGTTGACCCTGCTTTTCATCTGTTTATTTGGAAACTTTTAGGATAACTAGAAGAAACTTAGAATAGCTATAATGCACATCAATCCTCCAAAAAGTCTCAGTAGCTGGTACTGGCAAGTGTCTCTCTAGTCTCTCAAGTCAATTAAGGCTGTCATCACCAAACGTGCTGCGAATAACCCACTTTTGCAAGTGCAGCAGTGCCCTTGATTTGCTGAGCTTGGATGGTGGCCAGGTCTCCAACGCCAGCACATAACGAGGGAGGGAGCTGCAGTTCAGTTCAGGAGTGGAGAAGCAATACGTGTGCTGTTGTGGAGTACATCTCCTGCTTTTTCACTCCTATCTTCCATCACCCTCTCTGCTTATCATAATCACTTTTAGCGCTCCTTCATTCTGTTCCACCTCTCCTCTGTGTTATCAGTAGAGGAGGCAGAAAGCCTTTCACTGGCACCACCTCCTGTGGTTTTAGTGATGCTGCCTCTCCAGTTATTCTAATTCCAGCTAGAACCAAACCTCAGACTCCCTGAAAACAGTATAGCCCTCATTTAATTTAAAAAGCAACAGCACAAAAGTATCATGCACTTCAAGCACAACCATTAAAACTCTTACAGATATGTTTCAATTTAATAGTGCAATTAGACCTACAGCACTCAGTCATAGCTCAGGAGCATAAAGTTAAGAGCTGTTTTATTTCCCTGATCAGGGCACTATATTTATAAAAAGGATAAACATGAGAAAAGCAGTATTTTTCAAAAAATGGTCATCTAAAAATACATTTGGCACAATCATTAGACCTTGTTTCCATACATAAAGGCATGGTTTTAATAGAATTAATCCACGAGTTCACCTGTCAGCCTTTGACAGCATTCTTTCCTTCTCAAGAAGGGAGAGCTGATACCTACCTCTCTCTTTCAGCTTTATTTTTGATAGATTTGTCTTGGCTTATAGCTTTGCTGTTCTCCATGGATATTTTAGCCTGGTTGGCACGCATTTCCTTGCTTTCCCTAGGCAAAACCAAACAAAGCCATTAATGCCTAAGATGCAACTGTTGTTGAGGTTGGCTTCCTGATATTACTGTGGTTAATTTTGTCCTTGAAGCATTAAGGAAGAGGAAAGAACAAACCATGTGAAAATTGCTTTCCTTTGGGCACACTTTATACAGTTTGAGCAAACATTCAGAAATCTCCATTTGTGCCAGAGAATATCATCTGAAAGATCAGTTTAAAGCATTTTTTTACACTTTGAATGTTATAAAAGAGTATAAAATACTCTTTTCTTCCTAGTATATCAGTTTTCCAAGTATGAGCTACTTTCAGCCGAAAATGCAATTTGTCTTTTAAAACTGCCTGAAATATTCACAAATCCTGCACTCAGAACATGACTGCAATATGAATAGTAATAATACTTGCTAGTTGTGGTATGATTCGACAGACTCCCTTTTAAGACTTCTACTTTGGGCCTGAAAAGAGCCCTGCAGTTTAGACCATGGTCAGACTTGTGTTCGGTTTCTACTTCTGGCCCCACAAACCTTGTAGCCTTTTCTGTGAAACGGGATAGCTTTAACAGAAATGTTGTTACTGAATCTTTTTTAGGTTTCTTTCATCTCTAAAAGACATTAATCATTAAGCAGCATGAGGAAACTTTGTTCCATGACTTACATTTTCCACAGTTTAAAATTTTTATTAAAGAAATGCAACGCTTCTTTTCCTCCAAGAGTTCATAATGTGAAACATTTCCTTAATATAGATTTAAAAGTAGTGGCATCACAGCAAAAATCAGACTGGATTCTAAAACATGTTGTGTCAAGCGCACATTTCATTCCAACAGTCCCTTCTCCAAATAAAAGCTTTTATTTTCTATATTTAATCTGAAGTAATTTTCAAGCACACTACCTTAAGAGCAGTATTGAAATAATTTGTTTTTATTACTGTGCTCAAGGATATAAAAGAAGTTAAGTGTAGGTGTTCAAACTGATTTAGCCTATTTGCATCAGATATAATTTTAGAGTGAAAGAAGTTAAGAGGATTAGAGGACTACTGTGCATCATGGATGATTTCAAAATGAGGTTTTGGCCATGGATATGGTTCAAATAGCCAACACACTTATATGCAACTGTTTATTCTGCTAACTATAATGTAGCTCTGAGCTGCACTGCTATTGAGTCTTTCTGGGTGTGTTGGGTTTTCGCAGCTTGCAAGAAATAAAAAGGATTATTAACAGAAGAAATGAAAAATCTGATCTTCCTTTTAAAACCACCAAGAAGCACTTGTAGCGACCACTCTTCATTTCTAAAACAGTGCTTCTCAAAGACAGGGCCAAAGTTCTAGTGTCAGTTCACTGCTAAACCGCCTGGCGTGGGGCTTCACATCAAGTCTCCAGTTCAGCCCGTGCTGCCCTGGCTGGCAGCGCTACGCCACCATTAGAGAACTCCCTCCCGCTCACAAGCAGTGGTGATGCCTGTAGCCAGTTAACTGGAAGAAGTAGATACGGCGGGATAGTAAAGAAAAAAAGGATTCTGAAAAACGCGGCACATGAGCTGCAAGATTTAACAGCTCATTTCCTACTGTATCATACTGACTGCAACTCTCAAATTTGTACAAACATGTCTTTTAAAGGGATACTTCACTTCAAGCATGTAAGTCTATGCCTGGAACTTATACATATATTTAGATAACATTGAAGTGCATTAACATGTTATTTTATGTCACCAGTATTGTTTGAATGACTAGAAATCTCTTCTACTAAAAAGAAAACCCAAACCACACATAGTTTTTCTTTCTCTCTCATGTTATTTTATCTGGAGTACATAATGCTTGCGAATAACACCTCCACATCCCCAGTTTCTGAAATGCTGCAAGCTCACTACATCCAAGTCAGTCAAGCTAACGCAGTCTGGGGTGGCAGGGGGCACAGCATCCCCGGAGTTCAATAAGCTTCAGATTTTTAGTAGTATCTGCTGTCTTCTGCTTTGTTTTTAAATGAGCTCGAAGCACAAACTGTAACTGCTTTTTGTACTGCACATGGGGGGGAAAGTATCCACCCTACAGCAGACAACTACATCACTTTAGATTACTGATCTTTCCTACTACCCCTGTGTCCTCTGTTGTGATAGCTAACTCATTACCTCAGCTCACAGAGAGGGAAGTGGTGAGAACAGCATGCTGAGGGCATGGTCCACCTCCCACACTGCTTTCAGATAGATTCTTTTTTTCCTGTGGTTACCCAAGTTGTCTCTTGGCTGTTACATACACCTATACAGATAAATGCATACATATTCTAGATACACTATACTCTACAAAAGTTTACAGCTGATTAAGTGTAAAGTCTCTTTGGGGCATTATTATTCACATTTCAGTATTTGACATTCCAAATTCTTCTGAAATATTCACAGATTCAGACAGAGTCTTAAATTAGTTTCAAACACAAAAGTCCCCAGTCTGCACATTTGGGGGTTACACACAAATAAGCAGAAACACCCTAATTGCAATGAATAAAGCAGAAAGAATTTTGACGGTTGTTACTCCTAGGAAAGCTGAGAAGAAAAAGTTCTCAGCATTTATCAGGATGTAGATTTTGAGGTCTGGTTCTTAGTAGCTCTGAAAACAGAACAATACATCGACTGAACACAAATGATCTCTAGTAAGGGAGCAAGATCCATTAATAAGAACATAAGAACTATTTAGAAGAAACAATATAAGACTGTTTAAACAATGTAGAGATACAGAAATTCTAAACCCAAATACAAACACTATGAGAAAAAAAGCTTAAAAAAAAAGGCAAAACCAAATCTTGTCCTAGTGTAGATGTAACAGCTGCCTACAATGACAGCCTGTAGCCAAGTTACAGGAATAATAAAATACGTACAGAAAAGAAAACAAAAACTTACTTTCAAAAAGATGAGGGGAAGGAAGTCTTACTCCACAAACAGGTTACACATTGGTAAATTATCTTCTAAGCACTGTAGTGAATTTCAAATAGGACAGAGAACAGGACTCTCAAAAAAAAGTGATGGGGATTTCTCTGGGCTGATGCAGTCAGGTATGAATTAGAGATAGAGTACCAAGGATGGCACCTTCCTCTGGCTACTATCTTTTGAATGATGCATTTGTATTATAATTTAACAATTTCTGGACTTCATTTTTGACTGGGTATGTATTGCAGCACAGCTTAAATAGATGGGTTAACACAGAGATTAACATAAAGATGAGCTCACAAAAAGCCTTTTGCTGGGAAAACTCTCTGTTGGATGGAAAGCTTGCAGGTCCCAGCATGTGTTCTCTCTGATACAAAGATAAGCTGTTGTTTCACTCAGGAATTTAAAAAATCATTTCAATTCCTTCTTCAAATGTGATTTATTTATTCCTTTTTCACCATGTTTTTTATGTGAAAGATGCTGAAGACAATTACATATGAATATATATGTATCGATATATATGATGTATGTACATGCACATTTGCATTCATATGCTTTTAGGCTGCTTTGCATAACAGATCATAGCATAAAAAAATGATTCCTCTACTTACTGCCATTTTTAACACCATGGATACGATGTGTATTTCATTTTATGTTATTTCAAATAAGCAAGACAGTTAATTACAAAAGCAACAAGACAGCAGTGTCATGCAGTATCTTCTGTATTCCCAGTGATTACAACAGGATACTGTATTAAGACAATGTCAGTCTAATGTAGCTTATCCTGCTACCCGTTGTTTTTATGATCTTGCTCTTCGTGGATCTTTCTTATAATCACCAATGCTATAAACACATGCATCCGCAACTGCTAGCAACTCCAAAGGATATCTCCATACTTGATACTTCCCAGTTTCCAGCCCCTGAATTGAGTTCCTCAGTAAAGTCTAAGCATCCACAGCTGATGCAAACTACTACTTCATCGCATCCGCTGCCTTTAATGAAATTCAGATAATCTAAACCAGCTAAGAAGCCCATTCCTGCATCTACCAAAACCTCGCATGGTCCCTTCATTACTTCTACCATGCATACAGCCCAGTATCTTTGACAGCAGTACAGGAGCTATCAACACATAATAATAATTAAAATAACAACAATAAAACATTATACAAAGCAGACATAAACCAACCCTCATTGTCAGGTAGCACTGCCCTGCTCACCTGTCATGTGAAAATTTTAGCTGCTGGGTTTGTTGTTCGTGAGCATTAATCAGCAGTTTCTTCAGTAGTTCACACTGTTGGTTCAAGTGTAAATCACGTATTTCTTGCTCTTCGACACTGTGCGTATTGATCATCTCAGACCACTCTTTCGTGTGCTGTGCCACAATCTCTTTGACCTGTAGAGAAGTAACAGCAGCTTTGCTAGAGGTTCTCAGCTAGGCTAGGAGATGAACTATTACTGCTGCTGAAGACAATGTAAAGACAATCATAAAAAAGATTATAAAGAATGCAGCTAAATTGTGAAAAAAGTTACATAAACGAAGTTGCTTCACAGCATAACAAAGCCACTGAGGACACTACAGTGTATTACAAAAACAGATGTAAAACAACCCCTACTATTAGGACTCTGTGATCTAAAGTACTCTGAACAAACTGGAAGCATTTACGCTCTTGACTACTACTGTTATTTTAAAATCTTCTCTAACACTGAGTTCATAATAAAACAGTTTCACATTTTTGGTTGCCACAAAAAAAAATTAAAAGTATTGAAATTAACAATGGAAAAAAACTAGCAAGCAGGATTTCTCTGAGGACTTAAACACAGTCTTTGGTTTTGTGGAGACAGTTTTACATACACAGTCAGTTTACAGAGAAATCCTGTATTTAATACAACCTGAATCTAACGATGGGCTACGTATCATTGTTTTATATTCATTAAGTCATCAGGAAATCTGACAAGTATTCTTCTTTTGCTTATCTCCCAAGACTCACAAGAATAATGAGATTAAAGTTCTGGAAAGTGCCCAAGACACAATACGAAGAAGCCTAAATCACCAGAGTTCATTATAAGAATATATTGCACTCAGTGGTTTAGAAAAGAAGATAACAGAAAGACATATTTTATTGTTCTTTAGTAATTATCTTTGGGTATTTTGACAAGCTATCCTACTTTTCCATAAATGGTATACAAAATATGCCTCACAATAAACCTATTTTCAGGTAGTCATTTCAACTGCTACTATGGTAACTAATAGCATCTGGGTCATCTTCTATGAAAGCTAAATCCTTATTCTTCAAATCAAAAATTGGCACTATGCTACTCAGAAAATGAGAGACTGACGCCAGTATTTTAGGTGTGGGCCCACGTGAGCTCTGCATAATGCAGAACAGACTCTCCTGCACACACTGATGATAGTGAAAGAAGAGGGGACCTTAACAGCCCCAGTCTCCATTCTGCCCTGGAAAGCCTCCTGTGAAGGCCCTCCTACACAAAGCTCATGTTGTGTAACAAAGCTGGACCCCTAATGAAAAAAATACGCGAGCAGACTTGCATTTAACTATAGTTAAACAGTGGTCCCATATCAAAACAGACAGGATTGGAGGCAGAAGCAGCTGACAGAGAGCTACCTGGAGTTTCCTGTAGCTGTCAGAAAAAAAGAAAAGCATTTTGAGGCAGGAGATTGGTACAACTAATACAGGCCTAATTCATCAGGGTGTTCAAGAGTGAGTGTACCTCCAGCAAAATGAGCCATGCTTATTTTTGTGCGTGTGGGTAAGTGTACTACTAAGCCAGAGCCTATCAGCTATGAAGTTACAAACACACTGAAGGATGTGGAGCAGTTAGTGCGGGTAGTATCTTTAATAAGATGTTCATAAGGCAGTACTGCCTTCAGAGCCAGAAAAACATGAGGATTCAGTTTTAAAACAGGTCAAAATAAATGCTTGGATGTTGATAACAAAAAGACACTAATTTTTCACATGGAGTTTTTGAAAGGCTGAGGGACAGACACTCCAGCTCACCTTTGGAACCCACCTAAGGCATTTAAGTTAGGACCCAGTTTAGTCCAAGCTCTTTGTATTGCTGATGCGAAAAGGTGAGCGGTTTCAAAGCAGGATTTATCACACCTAAACACTACCTGGAGATGCCTCTCATATAGGGAAACCAGACACTTCAGTTAGGTTGCATGAATCTCCTCTCAATAGTGAACTCACTTGGCTTATCAGCCCCCAGGGAGGAGACCTAGAGTGGACTTCAGGAGAGCTAAAAGTAAGTTATGGCTGAAGTTCTCGGAAAAACCCATTCCTTACTTATTTATTTTCAGTGCAGAGTTTCCAGATGGGAGTCAGCTCCATCCACAATTTGGAGAAAAAAGGTACAGGTAGATCCAAAGTCCTGAGCAACTGTGTATAATCGGGACCACATACTCAGAAACCTTCTGTGGTCACGACGTTAGAAAGTATTAATATTTAAGAAAGACAAGTACTATTATGTGACTCAGAAAGCAGTCAGAGCCAGCAGCAAACCACACCTGTGTACCACACATCTTGGCACAGGAGCCAACACACGGTTCCTTAGACTGACTTGTGCTTCAAATTGCCTTCCTGCAGAGAATGCTCTGACTAAGCTCTGCCCCCTTTCAAACATCAATAAAATTGTAGCAGGAACTGTGACAGAGCTGGCCAAGTATTCTCATCCACCACTTGCTGCTGTGCAACTCTTCCACACAGCTTGCCACTTATGACTGGGTTTCAGACTAATCTGAAGTACTGGAAAGTGCAGGGAATATTACCACATGAGATGTGATTCCTAGTCACAGTAAGTTTGTTTTACACTGCCCTAAAAGGACAGGCAGGCATTCCAGAAAACAAAAAAGAGCCTGCTTTTATTTAAAGCCTCCTTACGCTGTAGAGGAAATGCGTAACAATCTTTGCATAAAGTAAGAATCGTGACTTACACAGAATCACACAGAATGGTAGGGGTTGGAAGGGACCTCTGGAGATCATCTAGTCCAAACCCCCTGCCCAAGCAGGGTCACCTAGAGCAGGCTGCACAGAACCGTGTCCAGACAGGTTTTTAATATCTCCAGAGAAGCAGACTCCATAACCTCTCTGGGCAGCCTGTTCCAGTGCTCTGTCACCCTCAGAGTAAAGACATTCTTCCTCATCTTCAGCTGGAACTTCCTATGGTTCAGTTTGTGCCCTTGTCCTGTCGCTGGGCACCACTGAAAAGAGTCTGGCCCCGTCCTCCTGACACCCACTCTTAAGATATTTATAAGCATTTATAAGATCCCCTCTCAGCCGTCTCTTCTTCAGGATAAACAAGCCCAGCTCCCTCAGCCTTTCTTCATGTTATTGAGGACAACTTCTTAAGCCAGGTAATAAGCACCCCTACCCCAGGGGATGCGATACTAGACCTGGTGGTCACCAATGCTAGTGAGCTCATTGGAGACGTCAAGATCGGAGGCAGCCTGGGCTGCAGTGACCACGTGCTGGTGGAACTAACGCTACTGAGGGAAATGGGAATAACGAAGAGCA
>Ga0065711_1037435_pt1 | contig 19838 bp, 9 predicted proteins | sample Hoacrofraction12_FD_59098 | JGI IMG/M metagenome (GOLD analysis project Ga0065711, IMG submission 59098) | Hoatzin crop microbial communities from Cojedes, Venezuela - Epithelial fraction 12 v2 (version 2) | ecosystem: Host-associated > Birds > Digestive system > Esophagus > Crop | place... | reverse complement strand
ACAGAATCACAGAATGTTCGGGGTTGGAAGGGACCTCTGTGGGTCATCTAGTCCAACCCCCTGCCGAAGCAGGGTCACCTACAGCAGGCTACACACGACCTTGTCCAGGTGGGTCTTGAACATCTCCAGAGAAGGAGACTTCACAGCCTCTCTGGGCAGCCTGTTCCAGTGCTCCGTCACCCTCAGAGCGAAGTTGTTCTTCCTCATGTTCAGACAGAACTTCCTGTGCTTCAGTTTGTGCCCAGTGCCCCTTGTCCTGTCGCTGGGCACCACTGAAAAGAGTCTGGCCCTGTCCTCCTGACACCCACCCTTGAGATATTTATAAGCATTTATTAGGTCCCCTCGCAGCCTTCTCTTCTTCAGACTAAACAAGCCCAGGTCCCTCAGCCTTTCCTCGTAGGAGAGATGCTCCAGTCCCTCATCATCCTCGTAGCCCTCCGCTGGACTCTCTCCAGTAGCTCCTCATCTTTCTTGAAGTGGGGAGCCCAGAACTGGACACAGTACTCCAGACGGGGCTTCACTAGGGCTGAGTAGAGGGGGAGGAGAACCTCATCCTGGCAGCAGTTCATCATGCTCCATATGAGTTGTGTAGCCATGAATGAAGCGAGGTGTTTGTCTGCTCCTAGGGCTAACTCTTCCCTCTGACATCTCCCAAGCCCGGCACCCAGATTTCTCCAGACTGTGGTTTCCAAAGAAAGCGTGCTGCTGAAACTACACCAAAGCATCAACCACACGGACCAGCAGTGGACCCTATCAAGAAGCAGCCCAGAACTGTTTTTTGCTCATCTCTACAGAGAACCAAAGTCCAAGCGCCTCTGGGACCCTCCAAGCATCAGTTCCTACCTGGTCCACTAATCACAAAGACGCCACAGTCAGGGCTTACAACACAGTGCACTTGAGATAGGAAATAATATTTGATCTGCTGGACTACACCAGCTCTAGGTCAGCACGTTGCAGCCTATCAACAGCACATGCTTTCTGCTTGAGCCTCTGCTGCAATGAAAAAAATTTTTAAAAACTAAATTTGCTTTTATTTCTTTCTTGCTGATTCACTATGTGTCTCAGTAGACCTTTTCATATTATTTTTGCTCATTAGCACCAAACTCTGAACGTTGCAGCCTTCACTGTGCAGTATTCAAGTGTAACATCATTTACTGTAAGTCAGGACAACTACAAATTCACAGTGCCTGGTCAAATCGTATTTTAGGTCTCCTGACCTACACGTGAAGTCTTAAATCCCTCCGCTGTTAGCCCTGTGCAACTGGACTGAAAAAAAACCCCACTGCACATGAGAAAAGCTTGTGGATTTGGCAGAAAATTTGATGTAGCCTAAGGCACCTAAAGCTGACGTTAGGAAAGGTGTGTCACAGCAGAGCATGTCAGTAAACCAGCGCTGACATTAATCCCGCCTTGGAGAATGACTCCTACATTGTCCCACTGCAAAACAAGACAGGAGATAGCTCTATGTTTTCCGATTGTTACAGGCCAGGCACCACACACGCCGGAGATGAGCTTCCCCATGCTGCTGCTGCCGCCACAGGGACTCATCCCCATGCCTGTCCCTCTCCCCGTGCAAACCCCGCGGGCTCTGTACCTTGTCACCAGCACGAGAGATGCTTGCGCAGAATAGGAGGCCTGGCAAATTCAGTCCAGAATACCCTTGCTGAAGTTAATTAGATTGCAGTAACATTTCCCAGGTTGCACATTCCTGCAAGGAAGAGAAAGAAGACCTATTAATTGCAAAACCCGAAACGTTGAGGACCACAGAGCCTGGGTACATATTGATTAGGCATTTTGTTGTGTAAGCAGAAATTCTGCACGAGGCACCAGCAGCGTGTAAAGAGGAGCCCACGTCCATCTAAAGAGGAATCAGAACAGGAAAATACACTGACGGCACTCTCCCTATCAGTCCCTGAGGCCAAAAGGCCCAATTTGTTCCCAAACAGATTTAAGACAATGCCCCCAACTTCAGCATAGCATAGTAAAAGCCAATATAAATGGTGAAATGAAAGCAGAAAAGCCTAAAAACACGTGTGGATGGATGTGGCAGTAAGACTGAATGGAGTTATCCACTGCTACAGTTGCTCCTCTTCAAAGAGCTGTGGTTCACCGACCATCATTGTAATAAGGAGGTTTCTGTAATTTAGGCTAGAGAAAAATGGATTGAAAGGCTGAAACAAAACAACTAAACAAAACTAAAATGACCTCCTTCAATCTCTAGATGCTTTTATCAGTTAATTACAGAAATGATTTGCAGAACTTGCATTCACGGGGGTGAGGAAGGGGGAGGGAATGGCAAGCAAGATGCGACAGAGATGTGCTGCAAATAATGTCCCAGCAAAAGATACTCTTCTTCATTTGATGTATTTAATATTAAAACAACAAAATATCTTTGACAATCCAGTCAATTTAAAATACAATGTAAGAACAGTAACCATTCAGCATTTAATAGATTTACTTCTGTTTAGAGATCAAAGTCTGGAGACTCTAATCGCTTTGCATACACTATGTGGTGAAATGAAACCCGCAAGGGGAACCTGCTATAAATTCTTGGAAGGTGGCCTATGCAGTTCAGGTTTGCATTAGTTGGTGTTGCACATCGTAAAGCCTCTTTTTTCGCTTGCAGAGAGTAGGATAACCCTGTGCCGTGGATCGACGTGCACAGCGGACACAAAGTCAACAGAACAGTGCAGCTGAGTAGCTTTTGGGAGCAAAACTGGCCAGTGATTAAAGTGGGATTCTGAGCCATTTATTCTGTTTGTTTGCAGAATTAAAGATATTTTAAAGTTGCTTTCATCTAACGTTAAAACTCTCAAAAACTTTTACACTAATATTGCCCAAGGGAAAGGAGCCAAAATAAAAAATTTTTAAAAAATCATATGGAAAAATGAATTTTTCTTCTATAGATGCTATGAATACATGCAAACACATACATACATTCTCCCTTCCTTCTAAAGTTCTGCAGAAGAGGAGGGTTTTCTCCTGAGCACAGAATTTGTCCCCATCTGGTTCTATTTTTTACTATTTTCTTTTTTTTGGTTTCCTTCTCTCTCATTCCAATCCATATTTATTTCCTTTTGTTTAGTCTTTATTCCCTTCCCTCTTTTTGCAGATTTCCTTTTTAATTTGTTAGGGAAAGAAACATTCTTTCCCTGGTTTTCGTAATGCAGGCTGGTGGAACAGGCCTGTTCAGAAACTCCCCCTCTCCCGCTCTTTCAGTCTTGGTTGTCTGCGCTCACTGTCGGTAGCCAAGCAAAAGCGTTAGGCTTTATTTATTTAAGAAAGTGTATAAGTTTCTTTTTTAATTCAAATACCTGGTGCAAACCACTGCATGGAGGCTCAGATATATTACTTAGAAGCCATTATGTTTAGCTTAAAACAACTCCTATCTATTTGAGATGAGCTGCTATAAGGCAGGATTAGGCTGAAATGAAAATGCCTGCAGCGGAATTCTACTAAATTGGTTTTAAATCACATTCTTAGTGAAACAGAGTTGAGTTTCACAGTGGTCCGGTGAAGGCTGTAAACCCCAACAAAGCAGAAAGGCTGACTTTGGGCAGAACTTTGGCTCTCACTGCAAAACCTGCTGGTTTTACAAAAGCAGAGAAGCCCAGCTAAGGCCAGAGCCTTCTGCATGCGTAACTCCAGAGCTTGAAACCGGAGAGCAACCTTTGCAGGGCTGCAGAATGATGGCTACGGCGCTGTGAACTGCCAGGAGCAGGGCCCTGCTGTTCCCAAGCAGCCAAGACCCCCGGCACCCCGCGGCAGACCCCGACCTGGCATCTGCTGACTGGGCAGGAGGAGGCGAGGACGGCCCCGCTCACGCAGCCTGGTACCTCCACAGCCGCAGCATTCATTTCACGTAGATGTTCTTACGCTGACATTGGGATGAACACACTAGGTGGTATGAGAAGGGTAAGACAGCAGCGCAACTTAGGCTGGTTTTCTACAGAAACCAGGAAATGTTTTAAAAAGATTTGGGAAGAAGTATGGACAGTTTTCGGAATGCTTGCCTGACACACAGATCCCTGATTTTAATCCCTGGCATGCCCCTGGTACAGCATCTCTTGTCCCCAACAGCTGCATTCTGTGCTAGATCACGGCCGCTTCCACGGCCCAAGCCCTTCTGCCTGGCGAGCCGGGGGTCTCTGCACCAGCAAGCATCTCTGCCACCGACTGCCGGCACGGGCTGCACAGCCGTTGCCTCCTCTTCCCCCCACGCTCTCCCAGCACCACGTGTGCCCCGCGCCGGGATTTCATTTCAGTTCAGATTGAGTGAGGCACTACTACAGTATCCTACATTTTATCATCCACTCCAAGTTTGCAGTCAAATTTTTTTAATTAATCGCAATTGCCTAGTAATGTTTAAAAGTCACGGATGTATTTTTGTGCAGGAATACAAAGTGTACATCCCATTACACAGCCTCCCTCTGAGAGCTCCCAGGTTCTCCAGCACCAAACCAGTGCTGTTTCATTCCCAATACATTGCGTTCCCAAGCCAAAACCCTTCAGCAGAGAAAAGCTGGGATGGAGCTCCTCAACAGGAATCACCAGGAGTGAGAGAAAGCCTTAACAAGAGACCACATCAGTAAAACCAAACAGAGCAGCTATATACTTGGTACAGCCAAAACAAACAAAGAGAAGTTCTCACTATAGTCAACAGCTTTAACCAGTGCTTGGAAAAGCACTTTCTGGTATTTATTAACACTGAACACTTCTATTAAAAATCCAGACCTTGTGCTCATATGAACGTCCTAAAAAGACTGAGAAGATTTCATTCGCACTTCTAACGCGACTCAGGTCCACACTGCTGTTGTACAGCAAGTCAGGCTCCAAGCTTCTCACAAACCAAGCTAACTTGCAGCTGATCTTCCTATTTTTGCCCCGTAAGGTCCTGCTCTGAAAGCTCACGTCGCTCGCTGCTTGCTAACACAAGTGCCGTACTGACCACTGCTTACCCCCCCCAGCCCACCACAGATCTGTGAAAATACACACACAGAACCCCAGCAGGACGGTTAAGGGGACGTTTTGAGCGGACTAACCTGTGCTATTTGAATCCGTTGGAGGTCACCCGGTTCTGAACTTCCCCAGCAGCTTCAATCTCGTTTCCGGTGGAGCGGCATGTGACACCGCACTTCCTCACCGCACCTTGCCAGACTCGCTCGCTTACTCTCTAAAACCAGATGAAGAACCCAACTGTCCCTTGCAGCACGTCTAAGAGCTTTCTGCTCTCATGTTGAACCACTGACATTTCTGCATAGCCAAAGAGCCCTCCTCTATTGCCTTCTGAGTCACTCCATAATTCAATGGACCTTTTTGTACTATTTCTTTGCATTAATACCAAACGCTGAGCGTGATTCTGTTACAGTGCGCTCAGTGCCCTCCCTCTTCTATTAAAGAGGAAACAGACGCAATGGTGGAGAATGTAATTACGCTGCAGGCGTGTGAAATTTCAGTTCAAGGATATTTGTTTATCAGATTTTCAGAGTGGTAAGGAATTGATGTATTTGAATCGATGCAGTTATCATTAATTTTCAGATTTGAACACAGCAAGCAGCTCTCACAGGAGTTTGAGTCCTATGAAAAATAGTTTAGAACTTCAGAAGAGTAGAGGTTCTCTTCTCAGTTGTGGCAGTGCGCATCCATATATTGTCATCTAGTGATGGGACAGACAGGCCTGAACATGTCACAAAGGGAAGGACTGTAAAGTCCTGGATTAGAAGACTATGTTTACAGGATTAGTCAATAGATGGTGCTTCAGCAGAATTGCTTTTAAAGACGTGAATTTTGGAAAGGCAATTTAATCCTAAATTGTACCAACACCAGAAATGCTGACACAGCCTGGAGATAAAGTTTGAAGACTACTGTGTCAGAGGAGAGGCAGAACAGTCTTACCAGGGTCAGCAAGGAGATACTGCTCTGCTGGAAGATGCTCGTTGTGAAGCATGTTGAACACCCTTCAACTAGGCTAAGGAAGGCAGGGCAGAGCTCAGTTAAATGTCCCTTTATTTAGTGAGAGCTGAAATAACAACAGCCAGTGCCTGGGGCACAGATCAGCCTGGCAAGGACTGAGAGAAGGCGGATGGGTTACACAGCAAGAGGGGCTCCCTTGGAGATCAACTGCAAACATCCCTGTGGGGCATGGACAGGATTTAGCTGCACCTAAGTGTGAGCGTGAAGAACCTGAAAGCAGGAAGAGAGCAAACAGACAGCGATGCTGCACGTTTGGGACACAAAGCTTCCAGCAGCAATGCTTGTTTGTGACTGTCGTCTCTCCCACCATGCCCCACAGTGCTCTCAGGTGTGTGGGCACAGTGGTTCCACAGCCTGTGCCATGGACCATACTGAGGAACTGATCTAGTGTTCAAAAGTTGATTAGGTTGGGGGTTTTTTCTTCTTCTTTTTCTCACTCTCAGGCAGCAGGGACAACTGCTACCACAAAGCTGGCACTGCTGCTACCCAGGCTGTAACACAAAACCACAGTGCTTACAGCGAGAGGCCCAGAGCAAACCAACAGGACCTTCTTCTTTGCCCATTGGTTGATGCATCCTGTGTAATTTCTACGTAAATTAAGAGGTTTCCACTAAAAACATAATCTTTTAAGTTGAACTGTGCCAGATGAAGACATCAGTGCTGTGAGCAGCCTCCCGGCAACCGCCAGCCAGGGATTACCTCCCCGTCTGCTGCCTCGTGGCTTCCTACCACCCCTCACTAATTTGCTACTATCAAACAAGCCAGATCAGCTCAATTAATTTTTATTGGTGGGTTGAAGTAACCTGACTGATCCTGCTAGAAACCAAGTGGCAATGGTTCTGAGGATCCCTCCCACCCACAGAGCTGTAGGAGCAGTGACCTCGGGCAGAGAGGCAGCGACAGAGCCCAGGATTTCACCGAGCAGCACGCGCCTGCCCGCTGCTGGGGCCGCCAGCTGCCAAGTTCTGCGCTTCCACAAGAGTAACGGCACAGGGATAACCCTGCCTCCCTTGGAAGCTGGCAGACACACTATAAGGAGTTTAATTTCTGCCAATCTTGTCTGAATGGGACAAGAAATTCAAAAGTTGAAAGGCTTGAAGTGTTTGGCTAGTTGGTGGATAAAGGGATGAGCTCGGAAAAGGAGAGGATCCGTTCAGGCTGACAAGGTGAGACCAGGACAAGCCTTTCCGGTTCAGTGAACACCAGCAGCTAAGCGCTGAACAGATCACACCCGTGTAGTAAGAGATATAAGTACTTTAAGTGTAAACACAGAGAGGATACCCACACAAAAGGAAACATATGCATGACTGAAAAACAGGCTAGCCCAAAAATGGATGCTTTTGCATCAGAGTCCTTCCGGGCGCGCGCACACGCATGCCTGAGCTCCCGTGGCCGCAGCCGGAGTGCATGTGCAAACACATGTCCGCTGATGCACCTGCTCTGTCCCCATTCCAAGCTCTGGGCCAAATGGCCAAGGGATTATTTACACTGGAAGACACTTGAGAGCACTGCGAGACGCATGCAGCTTCAGCGCTTTCCCCTCGGTGAGCGTGAGGAGACACGATACGCCGGACCCCGAGCTTCAGAGGCGCCGAGGGGAAGTTGAAGAGTTCAGGAAGTGGCCATGTTTGCTCTCAGCACAGGGCCTCTTTGTCTTCCCCCAGCTGCTCGCCCAGAGGCTCCCGCACAGCCCCAGTCCCTCACCAGAGACGGGTTATTTCTCTCCATTTCAAGAAGGGGCTACGTTTACAAAGTCACTTTTAATGTGTCAGCTGCCATGTGACAATCGAGCCATGTATATTGGACCATGCTAGAGCTTTGCCTGGAGTCCCTGATGGGGCAGTATCTGTCCCCCCAGATACTCGGGGCTGTTTGAGACGGGAGGAATTTGTTTGCCCAGCAGGTAACTCGCAGCAGTCTCCCCGCCGCTTTTAAGCTACGCCCAAGAAAAACAGCCTCCCGGGGTGTGCTTCGGCCAAGTTCAGAGCGCAGGGGCACCTTGGCATGCCCTGCCACAGGGCCCTGGAGAAGGCACGGCAGGGACAGCAAAGGCAGCTGTGTGACACTGGGGCACTCGCTGCATCCAGAGCTCTCGCGCAGCGGGACTTGCCGAGCCACCACAGACACCGGAGGCTCCGTCAGCGCTGACCACGGACCATTAAGACGTGAACGGAAACATCTGAAGCCTGATAGATTCTGTCCTCGGTAAACAAACCGCTTACCTCTCCATCCTTGTCAGAGATGAGGAATCTGTTGACTAGCACCTTCCAGAGGACCAAAGCCTCAACAGTCATTTCAGCACTAATCTTATGTGATAGGCCAACTGCTTGTAACTAACACTGTGCCTCACCTTGTGTGTGCACAAGACAAAACCACCTCTATCTTCTGAGTGGAAAGCATACCTGAAGCTCTTCCTTATGTACACCTGGGTGCCTAACGGAGATATGTGCTAGTAACCCTGCAGATAGCACAAGCTGTTTTGAAGACCACAAATTGACTTCCCCTCACTTGTCACGAGATCAAACAGTGTTTGATTTCTGGATAAAGGACCACCCTGGCAGCAATAACAAGTTGCACAGTGGCCTGACAGATGAACTACACAGGGATGTTAGACACAGCTGTAAAGCCATTTACACAAATAATTTGCTGTCCTGTGCCGTGGGGATAAAATGGCAATCACGGGCTCTGAGGTTTTTGATTTAGATTAGAAAGGTGCACTACCCTACACCCACGCATTTGAGAATACCGGACATGGTGATCCAGGCTAACAAAGAACACTGGATCCCAGCACTCAAACCCAAACATACCACTTGCCTTATAAAAATGGGCCCCGATTATTCATTACATGGAAACTCACCCCCTTCACCGATATGGCTAAGTCTACATACCCACACACACAGAACAGTGGACATAGTGGGGACTGTTTTCTGTCCGGTACCTGTCACCAGCAAATACGAGCAATTAACATCTCAGTGACTGGGCAAACCAATCTGTACTGCTCCTGACCTTGAGCAGGCACGACATATGTGAGTGCAAGAGTAAGCCATCATGTGGAGCTGCTAATATGCAACTACAAAAAAAACCCCCCACCCAGAACTGTTTGCCAAATCACCAGAGCCCAGCACTAATACAGAGGTGTTCAAACTTCAAAGCAGGAGCGCAGTCAGCAAGAGTTTGTTGAAAGAATTACAACCAGGCATGGAAACTGGGACTTCTCAGTAGCATGTAATCCCTGCTGTTTCCATTTCCTCTTGCTCATTATCGGCACAGACGGGGGCTGAAGATTAGTAAACAGTGGGTGTTTGGGGTGAATTAGAGCATGTGTGATGTAGGGCTAGGTATCCTGGTGGCATCCACGTGACTTCATAGAGAGATGTAAATATTTAATGTTGCCCACTACGTTTCTTCAGAACGATGAAATATTAACGCATTCCTTGGGGGTGGGAGAATCACACCAGAAAAAACAGAGAATCTATCTTGTCCTTCATCCAGGATACGAACAAAATCTCATGGTCAAAAGTTTCCTGGCAAATTCCCTCTCTGTAGTCACCTGTCTGTGTAAGATAAAGAGTTTTCATGCTGCTTCAGTCCTGTCTGAGACTAGGGAAAAAACAACCCCACCCACAAAAAACCCCAACAAATTCTGGGACAAAAACCTTTACACAGCTATGTGCCTATAAGTCATTACATTTTCAGCTATCACCCTCGGTTTTAGCCACAAGTTACCCTTTCAGGGGACAGCCACTTAAAAGCTATTACTAAGAAAACATAATATGCCTAGAAACGCCTACGAACTTCTCAACTTGAGCAAAAACTGCTGACCTGCCAAACCTTGCTCTCCAAGTTACTTGGCCCAATAGCATAGACATTAACAGACTCCTGAAGAAAAGTCCTACACTGCGCACGTATTATGATACATATCATAAAATGTATTTCTAAAAAGAGTGCGCTCTCTGTGGAAGTCTCTTCATATCATTATAGATATTTCCAAGAACCTTAATATGTTCTCAGGAACCAAAAAGGAAGTTTTATCATGAGGAATAGTGCTGGTCATTGCCTATAATACTTTATTTCACATGAAACCTACTTTCTTAGTTTGTAGCTTTTTTATACAATAAGCTTGAGACACAGTTTCTCTTTGACCTGATGAAAGAATATGGGATTACTCAACAGGTCCACCAGCATAAGAAACAATGTTCTTTCCAAAGAGGATTTTCAACACTTTCACTCCAGTAAAAACTGCCTAGCTGTTTTACTAAAGCAGTGTTTGTTATACTTTGTCAATGGCATGCCTAGTCTTCAAGTACTTTTTTCAATATATGAGCATTGCTATGATGGTGATATTAAAAGATATTTATTACCGAGCAATTTATCTTTAGCTATTAAAATGAGTTTTAAAGTTTACAAGGTTTCAGGTATGAACAATTTGATGAAGAATTCTTACATACTTGGTTATTTCAGTAGAAAACATCAACTGTTTTTAAAATATCACACTTAAATTTGAATATTCAAAGGATGTATTCTTTATATTCAAATTTCCCATCAGCATTTGTGTACATATACGCACACGCGAACAAAGCTAAACAAATCTACTCCTCAGAAATCATGACCTACCACAACATCCACGCATTTTAAAGCCACAAAAACAATATTCATTGACAAGAGCAAATTCTCATCTGACACAGGCCATACAGTTTCAAGCTGTTACTTCTGCTTAGTTTATTTCACCTTTACATTCTGGATCTTCAGTACTGGAAAGACTGAAAATTTGTGATTAGGTAGAAAACAAAGAGAGCTAGATACAAGCAGGATAATACAGGATATTGGCATGATTTTGCTACAGACAGAAGAGCTGTGCACCATTTTATAGTAGTGGCATCCTATCCAGAGCTCATGCCCTTTTACTTTTTTTTTTAAAGGGAAAATAAGGCCAAATCAGTGGGAACTGTAGTCCATTTCTTGCATTCTTCCCATGGGTGGTATATTCCACATCAGGAATATCTGGATGCCAAATATAGCCAGAGATCAGAATCTGTGCATACTTGCTGGGTGATTATAAAATAGAAGCAGCTTCTCTGCTGTATAATGGATGAGATCTTTTATTCCTTGCATACATACAAGTGCCAGCAATCCCATACTGACTGGAACTACGCCCGAGTAAGGCAAGCAAGACCAGATCATGTGTTTTTCTTTCATTAATATTTATTGAAAACAATATTCTCCCAAGAACAAACAGGAGAGGGGGAGGCTCAGTGTATGAATATCTACTGCATGCCACATTAATTTTCTATGCAATTACTATGAATTGGGAGAGTTTATTACTATGATTTAGGAGAACAGTAGTTTACAAAGTAACAGGGAATTGCAGGGTCCATGAAAAGCATCTAGACAACAGCCTTGGAGACTAAAGGTCTCTGTTTCATCAGACAGTGAAAAATTAAGCCCCACTGAGAGATCCTGCATCTCACGCACACGTAAGGGTACTACATGGGACACATCCAAGCGAGACTGCTGACACCATTGTGCCCAGTGTTGAACCTAGTCTGAAAGGATCGCTCGTTGGCCATCAGGGAACAGTTTCAATCCTTGTTCACAATCCAACTACTTCACAATGGTTTTCAGCACAGAAGTCATTCAATGTCATGTTCAGAAACATTTGTCTTGCAGAGCTGGGATTACTGACTCCTTGCACTTAGACTACACTAAACCTGACAGAAAGCAGTGTTTAGTCACAGCCCACCAGGCTTAGAGATAAGCTGCTGATCTAGAAATAAAATGCCCTATATTGCCAATCATCAAAACCTGGTTTCATCAACTACTATCAGGAGACTGTACTCACAGGACATAAAGCAACACCTCTAGCTCAAAAGGGTGTGGGGAGACCCTGTTGTCCCCACAGCTAGACAGACAGAAGGAGCTGCGCTTCTGATGCCTTGGCTGTGCAAGGTCCCACAACACGCTTGAGAACTGGCAATCAGGATTAGCCCCCAAATGTGCAGGTTGAGATTTAGAGTGGAGGCAGCAGTGTGACATTCTGGCTCAAAACAGCCTGGCACCAGGTCTCCCTCGCTAGCAAAAGTTCCACACAAGAATATAACTGAAATCACTCTGCATGCATTTTGTTTCTTCTTGCCTCTCCCAAAAGCAAAAGTCCAGGTACTCAGTAGCGAACAGAATAATTAAATTTATAGTTAAGTATATGAGTTATGGCTCTGAGGGTGTTACCTATGCACAACAGAAAAACCCGGCTCTGTGTATTTTAAAGCATGGCTGTCTGAAAAGTCACTACTAACAGAGCAGGAATGCCTCACAGTCCAATTTCTAGGCTATTCAGCAAAGCTTACTGGCCCCTCTGTGAGGCTGCGCCACAGCAGGGACCTAAGAGAACAGCGCAGAGGAAAGCAGCAGGGGCCTCCTAAAACCCTCCTGCTCGGCCCCCAAAAAATCACAGCTGTCCCAGAGTAAGAGGGGAATTACAGCATGAGCCCCTTGGCCAAGGCGAGGAGATTAGTCATGGGCATCTTGGTAGAGCCCGCGCTTCCAGTTGGGCAGCAGGCCATGTCCCAGCACAATCCCTCATGTCCCAGCACAGTCCCTCACGGAGGATGAATTTCAAGCCCATACTCCCCAGCTCTTGTCGTCAATGCCTCGAAGCATCCCCACACGCTGCAGGAGTCTAAAGGTGTTTCTTCACTCGCTTCCCCATCGCTATGTACGGCCAGCGGGGGCTTGGCTACACCAGCTGTGACACAGGCTGTTTATACCTACTTGAGGTTTCACGATGTTAATAGTTTGGATTTAAGTAAACTTTGTGACATTTAACTTTGGGCTTTTTTCTGCTAAATGGGACAACGACTGTTCTCTCAACTTCTAATGCCAAAGCCAGCACCTTGTGTCGCCCTTGGGAATTCTGGTTTTGAAGACCTTTGATTGTCCATGAGGTTATTTCCACAAATATATTCTTAAGAACTATTTTTAAAATCCCTTATTTTATACTTGCCCTTCTACCAGATGGGATTCCTTAGTGACAGGGTCCGAGATCCTGCACTGATGCACACTACAGAGAGTGAGAGTGATACCAGGGGTCATGTGCTCTGTTGAGAAATGGAGAAAGTGGGATCTGTACATTCCAGTGTTAAATACAGAGAATTGTATTCTACTGGACAGAACTGAGGTTTATTACATCAAACATGCCTGCAGATACTCTGGGATTTTTCCTCCCCAGTACAATCACATCACAGTGACCTTCCAAAACTGTAGAACAACGATGTCAAGGGTATTGGAGCTTTAGAGCAGAAGAGAGAGTGATCCTACCTTCAGGATGGTGATTGCCAAAAAATAACGAGCAGTTTCCGCTAGAGAACAGAGGGAGCACCTCCAGAAGCCTAATGGAAAACAGCCCAGAGGAAAGCCCCAAGAAACACAGTCCTGACCTTGCCTGGAGCAATCCTGCCCAGGATTCCGGTCTATTCTCAGTGCTGATCCTCCACAGCAGCCTTGCACCAAGGGCAGGACTAGACCCAGGGTTATGCCTAGCTAAGAAATGGCAGTGGGACACTTCCTTATCTCTATACAAAGGGAAGAAGGTGAAATTAAACACAAATAAATACACTTTTTTTTTTTTTAACTTTCCCTTCTTGCAGGGCTTTTCCATTGTATTTTCTTTTACTGCTGTCCATACCTCACAGCAAATGGCCTGGAGCAAAGGCCCTGGAAGCTGTAAATGCTGTGGTATTATATACCATGTGGTATCATTACCACGGTTTTTTTAGTGCCTCATCGGTCTTGCTGATCAGGGAGCAGATAGCAAACATGCATTTTTGTGAGAAGAATAAAACTTTCATTCTAAGCAAACCAGAGCAGTCATATACCACTCTTACTATAAACAACTATAAACACCATTATTCCTCCTAAGAGGAAACTTTCTTGGGGAACTTTTAAAGTAACACAAACCAGAAGATGACAATGACAGTTCTTTCCCTTGGAAGCACAAAACCCCTCAGTGTTCTCATTTCAGCACTGCACATGATGACATCCAACTGGGTTTTATCCTGCAATTCACTCACATTACCAGGGATGTTCTGCTACACAACTGGCACACTTCAGATGAACAAAGAGGGAACTTGTCCAGTTATCTCAAGCTGTTTGTCAGTTATGGAACACTTTGTTTTCCAGTTCCCTATAGCAGCTCAAGTTAATTTGTCTTTCTCTTAACTCCAGGCAGCATGCACAATTTTCTTAAGGATGCATAAATGAAAAAAAAGGAAAAGCTATAATAAAACTTGGAGACACTGATCCTGCAGAGAGCTGCTAGGAAGAGGATAACCAATAAATGAGGAAATAAATATTGCTCTGATTCCACTTAAGGGGAGAAGTAAGTATAAGTATACAGCAACTCTTCAGAGTAAGATGCTGGGCACTGATGAAATGCATTCCCTGTCTCAGAGACCTTAAAACCAAAGACAAGATGTATGACCATATGAAAAATAAGAAGGAGCACCTGATCAAACAGAGATACATATAAAGAGATCAATACATTGAGTCATGCAAACTCACTTGTGTACATGAGCATGTGGTTTGTTTACTTACAACACATGCAACACAGCACCCTTTATGGTTTACATCCAACATTTCCTTTAAAAACTGTTTTCAGTAGCTTCAAACGTAAAAGTAATAGTGAAAATCCTCTATTTTGCATTTCCATGCCAGAAAAAAAACACTTCTGGAAATACGTTAGGCAAAGCAGGTCAGTCAGTGTTGGGTAAATCAGGACATGAGGAGACCAGTGGCTGCTGTGACAGCCATAGGAGGACAGAGGAGTGGGGGTAAACTGAGGAGAGGACTGTAGAGCTTAGTTCTGCATGGCTGATGCTGTCCATGTTTGCCAAATTGCAATCCAAATTGATCCAAATGAGTGTCAAAGTAGTATCCTTGAATTACTTGCTGAGGAACACTTCCTCAGGTAGGTGGTGAGGGAGAGGATAACCAGTCCTTCCCCCTCCAATATTTTTCATCAGCCATGTCTTTTTAAAGCAACCTAGTTGATGCTAGTTATAAAATCTGTTAACATTCTCTTTAGGCTACTCTTAAAAGTAAAGTTCCCGATTCATGCCACCTTCTTATGGCTCTGGAGTGCTACCCCAGCAGCTGGGGGTTGCAAGCTGCCTCCAAGCACCTATATCTTTCCTCAGGGAACGAGGTAATTTGCAGGTGGCTATAAGGTCCCACCACTTTCAGCTCCTGCCAGTGAGGTGAGCTAATGAGGCACCATCTGTTGTTCCCAGCAGAAACACCAGAGACACCACTGATCTAGGGCAGCAGCTCTCAAACTTAACTGTTCATATCACCGCCTTGAAAAAAAGAAAAAAGAAAGAAAAAAAGAGTTGGGCAGGGAGGGTATGGGAATGGAAGCTCAGGCAAACTCCTCTTTCACTTCTTGAAAAAGGGGCCAGGGCATACCTCTGAGCCACTGGGTGCACAGACTGGTCTGGAGGAACACTGTATCTGCTGGAACCCATTTTACCTTCTTAATTCCCAAGAAGTAGTATTTTAAGGATTGTATTTTGCACATTTGATAACACTGCACTCACCCTTTCACAGTCTCTCTTGCCTACGGAGATCTTTAAACCAGCAAAACAGAAGACAAAAAATAATCTGAAAACAAAACCAGAGTCTGGGTCAGTAAATTCATTACATAGTCTATGATTTAATACCCAGAACTACAGCAGATTAAGTTTTCTATACCCTCCAGGCTCAGTGGGAAGAAACTCATGCTGCTAACCTAATCCTGCGGTGTGCCGAGCCGGTGTTATAAACCTGCGGGCAGAGTCTGGACCTGCCAGCCTCGGGCTGCCCGTGCCAGCACGCTCTCGCATGCGCCGCAGCCATTTCCCTCACCAAGCAACCCCAAGCTGTCAGCTCTACACGTGTCCTGTTGTAGAGACGCCTTGTCTAACGTTGAGGACAGTCTGTTGTACTCGGCCGTATCACTGAACACGGCTAATCTGGGACGCATTTGCAGCCGCTCACGCTTGTCCTGCTTCCCCCGCCGCCAGGCACTGTACCCACACCTCTCTCCCAAGCAGAGCTGCCCAGACAATTCAGCTTTCTGTAGCTGGCAGGCTCAGCTGCTGCAGGGCATTACTCTGATACACAGCTCTCTTCACAGAGCAGCAACACACATGTATAATTGGACAACAGGTTGTGGCAACAATAAAAGAATATATTATCATATCTGATTTCTAGGACTTAAAGGATTTCCCAGCTTTCCGTGCCTGCTGACGCCCTCTTCATATTTAGATACCCGTGTCAAGTGAGTTACAAAACCGATCTGTTATTGTGGTGAATAAGTGATGGACAGATCTGCTGAATGATGCAAAGCTCCACTGACTTTTAGTTATGCTTATGTAACTCCATAGTTTCACAGCTGCTAACAATTAGCAGATGACCTGCATAAGTGCTAGACCAAAAAATAAAGAGAAAGGAGAATTCTGTTTCATCACTTCAAAACAAGCTACCAAAGCAAGAGCAATAATTCTTTTTCTTTTTAATCTGCCACGATTTTCTTTCTCTCCTCTCAACAGAATTCAAACAAACACAGCATAACGAATTCAGCATAACTTATAACTGAAGATCTGAATGGTGCCTTGTTCATAGCATTTGGATTTGAAACACAGATGCAGTTAACTCGGAGCTTAACTCCTTCCATGGTACTCTTTAAAATGCTGATCTGTGTTCTTCTCAGCTTCCAGATTTTAAAAAGTTTTCTTCAAGTGATTTTTATTTTTTTTTTAAACAAAGAGAGATTCAAACTTGGATTCAGTGTACCACATGCTCTGCTCTTTTCCTCTCAAAAATAAGAGATTAATTGTTATGCAGCAAACTGGGAATAACATCACTTTCTAAAAATTTCCTTTGCAGCTCTTGTCTTTATTTCACCAAATTCTTTTCCAGATCTGATGTTCTCAGTGTTTCCTGAAAAACTGAATGCAATAAACTGTTCTTGAGTACTAAAAACCCCTATGAATATAACAGATAAAGAAAAAAAAACCCACAGAAAATGATCTTTCAGAAGGCAAAAGTAGTCTCTGATGCTGAGTGATCTGAAAGTAGTTGAGTAGGGAAAGAAGATAGTTTTACGTTTAAAGACAACCTCTTTTAGCTACTAAGCCACTAGTCCGCCAGTCAGGAGATTTATGATCCTCTCCCAGCACTATTACTGACCCGCTGCTATGAGACTTTCGGCAAAGTTATTTCCCCACACTATGATTCTCTATGCACTCCAATTTTCAATCTTTATTCAGACTTCTCAAGGCCATTTTTGGATGTTTTGAGACCACTTTTATTCCCAGATGTTCTGGGGACAAACAAGAGCAGCCATGCTTATCCAGTAATGCAGAAACATAGCATACAGCCAGCTGGAAGGAACTGCCAGATCTCATCTAGTTCAGAGCAGGGCTAACCTAGCTTAAAGCAGATTGCTTGGGCCTTGGCCAGTCCAGTTTTCAGACTACCTCCAAGGACACAGCTTCCACAATCTCTCTGGACAACTAGTTCCAGTGGCTGGCCATTCTCACCATGGAGGACTTCACTGGCAATTTTCATAGGAAGTAGTACAACGAGCAGAGGAATGCAATTTCTTCTTAGGGCTCGCTTTCGGTCCTCTTAAGTCAGGGTCCAGGAAAATTCAGAGGGATGCCTGCTCCACGCTGCCTGCTCTTCATGGTAAGAGAATTTCAGCACTCAAGCGCAGAATTCATCAAAAATATTGAAGAGAGGGAGGAAGAAGGAATCACCCCACTTCCTGAAGTTATCACAAGAGAAACACTCACAAGCTATTTTGGGCTCACTGAAGCTGCTAAGAGCATTTATTTTAACCTCTGTATTACTTCCTATTAAAGAATATTCTGTAATTTCTTCAGCAGGAGAGATGTACTCAAGTTTAGCTCCAATGAGAGGAGGGAGAGCCCTCTCACACAAACACATATCTCCTTCACATGGGCTCAGGCCCAGGAAGGCGATGGCAGGAGCTACCCACATACACACACTGGAGAGAGAGTGTAAAGATAACGGGTGCCACATAAACAGCTTAAATCTTAGGAACTTTTGCTTCCACAACATTAGTAGTTTAAGGAGTTACAAAATTATGCATTTTAACTCCAAAGTGTACTTATGTGTAATTGGAACCAAATGTAGAAGAACACTAATGAAGTTACAGCAGAGTTAAGCGTTACAAAACAGACTCTCAAACCACTCCTTGCGCTTCCCATTTATCTCCTTCCAGGAATAAGGGAAAAACTTCCTATTCCGAACTCCTTTGATCTCTCAGATTTAGTTGAAACTGCTCCCTTGCCACTTGCGTCTCCACAGCCTTAAAGACACTCCTCATTGAGCTTTGTGAACCAAGCTGGATGAGACCCAAGGCCAGCTGCTCTTTCAGACCCGCGTGCCTGCAAGGCTGAACAGCTGCCCCAGTATCTTTCAGAGCCCTGATGTTCAGGGTTATTTCCACTGAAAAAATAATCTTTTCACAACTCGGATTTCACTTACAACTCCACAGCAGCGGCATAGTGCTTGCAAAGAATCACAACAGAGTACTAACGTAGTAACAGTTCATTGATTTCCTTCCCCTGCCTCCTCTTCAGATATCTAGGCATATGCACACATGTAGCTACGCGAGAGCACTACACTACTATCATACTGGTTGCCACAAGCGTCCAAAATATTTTAAATGAAGCTTTCTACTAAAGCACGATTCTAGACACCTTTATTAAATTTAGTTTAACAATCTCTTTGCTGAGTTATTTGCCAACTAACAGTTCAACAGTTATTATTCAGTGACAGATTTTCACATACATCTTTGAAGTAAGGAGCTAAACAAGTAGGTGTTAATTGCACACCCAATGGCATACAAAACAGACTTGAAGATTTGTGGCCACTTCCAGTTTCCCCTCCTTTGGTACTATCAAGATCTGTTCTACCAACCCATACTTCAACTATGTCCCCATATAAAGAACACTCTCCCCCCGCTTACCCAAATACAGCTAGCACCAGGGCTTTTGAACCAAGGTACTCAACAGTCCCTTTTTACAACAGATCCAATAGACCAAGTGTTAGAGTGAAGCACGTGAAGAAAAGGGAAAAGCGTCCTTATTTAAGTGAAGAAAGAGAACTCAGTAGAAAGAACACAAAAGTATTTAATTAGATTTGAATTTTGATAACTCTTAATTGTGGCTTCTTAACAAGAAGGAAGATACACTTAGCTTGGCAAAAGCATAAACTTCAAAGAAATGCTCCCCTCTCCATTGCATCACTATTTCTCGTGGTTTCTATATGCAAGTCCAATATCCAGATGGAAATTCAATGTAGTTAAAAGCACAGAATATTTCTAAAGGCTGCTGCACAAAGGCATTCTACTAAAATGTATATATACAGCAAGAACAACATAAACACCTCTAAAGGAAACTTACACATTGCTGTTCTCATGTCACATTTGCCAGACAACACCAACATAGACTCTTCTCTTTCTCCCAAAAAGCTTGGCATTGATACAAGAAAGGCAGAAGACTACTAGCTGTTAGTACTTGATGCACTGTAGGTAATGGAGAGCAATACCGCAGTGCGTCTCCTTCACAAAGGGATTAGCATCACTCTGGCTCCTCAGTGGCCCCTCCACCAAATGTGGTCATCCAATGTAAAGGTCCTACAGGTGGGAAATTGCTCCTTTCTACCTAATAACATTTTCTTTCAACTCTGATGCTACTGCATGAGTAAAGGCACTGAATCCCTGGCACAATGTTGCAATAACTCTGGGTTTCTCCTCAAAGCAACCCCCCCCCCCAAAAAAAAAAAAAAAAACCCACAAA
>Ga0065711_1037434_pt1 | contig 19840 bp, 8 predicted proteins | sample Hoacrofraction12_FD_59098 | JGI IMG/M metagenome (GOLD analysis project Ga0065711, IMG submission 59098) | Hoatzin crop microbial communities from Cojedes, Venezuela - Epithelial fraction 12 v2 (version 2) | ecosystem: Host-associated > Birds > Digestive system > Esophagus > Crop | place... | reverse complement strand
GCTAGTTACCTGGGAGAAGAGACCTACACCTGCCTCACTACAGCCTCCTTTCAGGTAGCTGTAGAGAGCAATAAGGTCCCCCCTCAGCCTCCTCTCCTCCAGACTAAACAGCCCCAGCTCCCTCAGTTGCTCCACATCAGACTTGTTCTCCAGACCCTTCACCAGCCTCGTTGCCTTTCTCTGGACACGCTCCAGCACCTCAATGTCCTTCTTGTAGGGAGGGGCCCAAAACTGAACACAGTACTCGAGGTGCAGCCTCCCACAATGATGAAGGAGCAAGGAAAACAATCTGACCAACAGTGCTTTAGTTACAAAATCAACAGATGCACGACACAAATTGTTGAATTCGGCCTTGCAAGATGGTACCCTTAAAATAAACATTGAAGTAGTAGGCACTGCACAGTTTTGCCTGTGTTTGCTGCGGCTCAGATGGTGGACAAAGCACTGAGTCTAATGCTACAAAAGTCTCTGACTAGCAGCTCTAAAACAAAAGTCTGAGTCCTGGTCCTCCAATCACACTTGTGCTAGTAGGATTTCAAACTCCCTTGGGTTCTCACTGGCAAGTCAAGCTTCACATCTGCGTGTAGCGTATCAGGTATCAAAGCGAGGACCCCGTATCCAAACAGGAGTGGAGATGGTCGCTACTAAGGGGCACGCAATGTTTGAACTATGCAGTGCGTAACTGAGGAAATAAACATGAGGTAATAAAGAAAAGGCAAGCCAGCAGTAATCTGACTAATCCTCCCTTTCAGGGGGATTTTTTTGATGTATAGTGGAACTTCAGAGATGAGATACACTGATAACACTGCAAGATTACTACAGTATCATGATTGTTTATGTCATGGAGTTGAAAGAACCTTTCCTCTAGTTGATGCTATTTAAGAAAATGTATTTAGTACTAATTTGAATTTACTTTTTTTAAGACAAGATCATGCATATGGGTGAAACAGGAAACATCTTTTAAAATGAACTCATGCATCTCTAGCACAATTACTTGGCCATTGGGCTTGCGTCTCTTCAGAGCCTCCTCTATCTGATGATGTGAAAGTCACTGCAAAACAGATTTAATCTGGCTGTCGGGATATTTTTTGAAGAGGCAGAGACTACAGGAAACTTTCCTAACTTGACAGACCTTCTGTGTGGAGTTCAGTGAACTCTCAGGCAGGACCAAAAAGCAAGTGTCACGGCGAGGCTTTCCTCTCAAACTCAGGCAGTTCTTACCTACCATGTCCTGGGGCTGCTGCAAGTCAAGCAGCAACCCCTGCCTGGCTGGGCCGAGGGTGCACATAGCCACAGGTATAAGAAGGGTTGCATCTGTTCCCTCAGAGGCCACCTTAAGAAAAAAAAAAAAGCAGAACCAATGAGCAAAGTCTGCACTGACTGTACATGTTCCAAATAGGTCACAAACATCTACTTTAAAAGCTTGTCTGTTACTGTTGTGCCTGTTTTAAACTGGCTGAGGAAAACAAACGTTCAGTAACGGTCTGTTCTCACCAGTTCTGTTATAGGTTAATAAACACTTTGACAGGTGCTGGTCTTCAGGTTTTCATGTGTAAATAAAAAAAAAACCAAAGGAAAATTCAGCATGTAAGTCTACTACGTCAGTGAAATCATTGCTGTAATCAGGGACTATAAACTATATAGCACTTCATCTGCAGATCTTGACGTGCTTTCAAGAAGCGTTATTACCCCACTCTTACTGCTGGGAAAACAGTGATGAAGAGGTGCAGTGACTTGGCCAGAAGTCACCCAGCTGGCCAGTGTCAAAACTGTGGATAAATCCCAGGGCTAATTATTTATCCTAGAAGCCGCCTCAAAATAAATAATACAGAGAATTGTGCAATGGAGTGTGCTCTCGGGAACAGTGGCAGAACATCGGATGAAAATAGACATAACAAACTGAAATACTGGGAAGTAATTAGATTTAAGACAAGAAAATAACCATGGAAGTACATGTAAGTTTAAACATCATGTAGTAAAGAAACTTTGCTTTGGCAAGGCAAAATTTTTATTATTAAAACATGCTACATTTTCTAGATTATGTCTCTATGTCATGACTTTTTTTTTTTTTAAATGATCGAGGGCAGCAACAATGACTACAGCCCTGAAAAGATAATCTCCTGAAACACTGCTTTTGGAAGTAGAATAGATACACAGGTACAGACTCTGAACGTAACCGATGGTTTTGACTTGTGTGTGCTAGCTAGTGAGTTCCGAATCTTGTTTCATCGAGCTATTCCGCGCCCTCACCCACAGAGCGTTCAAGCGGAAGTTAACCACTGCGGCAAGCGGTATGGCCTACAGCCCTCTTGATCTACAGGTGTGCAGGGGCATCCGCCATCCACCCGGACATCCCTAGGCCCTTGTGCTTGGGCACGACGTGTGTATACCTGCTCTTCAGATCTTCACTCTGCCTAGGCTGCGTGGCTGACCACACAGTCCCAGGACGAATGGCTGATAGACAGCTTTCCCGCAAGCTTATTTTGCAGCCCTGGTATTTTGAGTACTCTGAACTTCATTCATCCCTTCAGAAAATCAGTGGAAGCAGTCAGTCCTGAAGGAGTCAGCTCCTTCAGCCCTGGGCAGTAGAAGAAATGCATGGGTGGATATAAAGTAACTAACATCTATTTTCATTTGTCTATGTCATTTTTTTCCTCACTACTTGTCACCATTCTTTTCCATAAGAGTCTCTTGCAAACTCCTCTGAGTTTAGGCTACTGCACACAACTGCAAATCACAGATAGTCTCCGATATTCATCCTGTTTCTTGTGTTTTTCCTTCAAACAGCCCACAAGACTTGCTACTTTTCAGGCCGGTCATACCTTTAAAATAACCTCATCAGGTGGCTGAAGTCCCTCCACATGAAATATGCTGCTTAGCTACCTCCCAAGCTGAAGGTCAGGCTTAAAAACTACTTTGCCCTGGGTTGCAGCCGCCTACCTTTTGGGTTCTGTGTGAACAGATCTTTAGGTTTAATAATACCTGGCCAGCCTTTCGCCAGGAGCCCTTGGAAACACAGCCCAGCAGGAAGCTGCACGCCAAGAGCAGAGTCACTCAAAGCAGAGCTTCACATCACACGCACACAGGTATGAAGATGCGAATATTGAACAGGCTGGTTTGGACGCCTCAAATCACTGCACGTGTTATCCCAGCGTATGGGGCCAGCTCCCACTGACCCTTCCCCACAGCAGCATCATCATGAGGCGCAAGTTGTTAGCTCTCCCAGGGCTACGCTCCCCCACCCTGTGCTACAGCAGGGAGACCAGTACCTCTCAGAGGCAGTGGGACGGCCTCGCGGTGAGCCTGGGGGCTGCAGGGTTACCTGGGTGGAAGAGGGCTGGTTGCTGCCCACGTCTTGCTGGGGCAGAGGGCCTCTTCCTCGCAGGAGTGCCAGGGATCCCGCTGCAGTACACACGTTCCCCGGGACGCCAGATGAATTATGGATGAGTTGGCCAGAATTTTTCCATGTGCTTCCGCTGCTGCACAGCGCTCATCGCCAACTGAGCTGTGGTTTTCAACTGCTGTCTGGGCCTAATGCTTCTAACATTAAAAAAAAAAAAAAAAATTGCTCTCGGTTTTCTGACAGAATGCTCCGTGGCAGGGCACGGGGAATCCCAGCGCTTGTGCAGTGTCAGGCCCCGGTGTCCACAACATTTTGCTGAATAGCCTAGCACGTGCTAGAAATCATTTGGTCCTTTCTGCCTGCTCTGCTCCTCTGTCCCTCCCACTAGCCAAGTGTATCGACAGAGTCAATTAGAAGAGACAGCAGCAATGCTGAAACTGATTTGAAATTCAACTAGGATCTGCTAGCAACTGGAGCTATGTACAGCAAGCCGAGGGCAGGCAGTTACCCAAGGACGTAGTGACTGTCCGTGTATGCCAAAAGCAATCTTTTTTTTTTTTTATTTCTGTCAGCTAGATTCAGATTAATTTCTGTTTAGCAAATGTTGATTTCTTTTGCTCTTCTTTGAGCACATGAAATGTGTGTGGTCTTAATTTGTGATGGTCATGGAAAAGAAACAGTCCAGTTCTGGAAATATTTGCTATGAGACAAAGCACAAAATCCTTCTACTACGGCATTTGATGAGTCCTCTCAGAAAGACTGCAGCTTTTGTAAACGCTTGCAGAGATAGAGCAGCACTGATGTCAAACTATACAGCATGGGAGACTAAGCATTAATTCAAGCCTTATTGTAAATTTCTATTATCTGCATTCGAGTTGCATCTAGAACTCCCAATCAAGACAACCTTCAGCTGTGCTAAACACTACATCCATAGGAATGACTGTTTGCGCTTTCAAGCACTTCGCATCTAAATAGACAATGTAAAATAAACTGGTGTGAAGTCAAAGAAATGAAAGATCCCTACCAGCTCTTTACCTAGACACAGTCAGTAGGCTCCTTGGCTGCATTCAGAGAAGACCAAACTCTGTGTTTGTCTTCAGACAGCCTGATTTTAACTCATTGATTTTAACGGGAGAGCAGCATAGGAGTATTTTTCCCTGTATACATGTATGACCCCTGAATCCAGCCCCAGGGAGGAATCTGAAGATGAATGACATACTGTTTTACGGGCTAACATGGCAGAAATGGCACAGGAAGGAATACAGGACAATCACGCTTTTGGGAGGGCCATAACCAGCATCTCCTGGAATTGCCCATAGCACCAAAAGAGTCCTTGCTTTGCCCAGCCCTTCCTTAAGAGCTATTCAAATGCAGATGTCCCAGTCAGCCCTTCTGAGTTCTCTGAGCTGGCGTAGTTGCACTTGGCCCTATTTATGTAGCATATAATCTCAATTATTCATGCACACATTTCACGACACCTTTGCCACAGTCATTAAAAGGCTCCTGTGGCTGTTAAGCCAGCATATGATCCAAGCACAATACTGCGATGAAGTTAATTGATCTTTACCCTGAAGTACTCGATCCACCTTATTTCTAGCTTTCACCTGCTGCCATGGGATGTGGCTGTGTCTTTGGCCGTAGGAGGACAGAGTGCCCTGCACAGCCTATTGTTCATCATCAGCTTCCCTCTTAGTCTTCTTTTCAATAAAGAGACTGATCGTAAGTCTCTTACCATAAATAAGCTTTGCTTAGATATCATGTAACTCTTACTGCTCCTTCGTGAAGCCTAAATTGTCAACATCCTTTTTCTCAAGCATGGGCACCAGAACAAGACACACTATTCCCTTAATGTTACTGTAATATCATCTCTTTACTCCTACGGAAGGTATTCTACACCCAGGGATCGCATCAGCCTCCTTAGTCACCGCATTGTTCTGGCAGCTCCTGCGCTGCTGGTTGCCCGTGTGGTGAGGTTTGTTGCTAATTCTTGGAATCCTGTGATTCATTCAAAGCTGTCTGTGCTGCTGCAGCGATCGCGGGCCCTCCTGCAAGCGAGAGAGTGGAAGTCACTTTAAGTCACCGTTCATTTTTTGCCTCTTGACCACATCAGCATAGCACCCGTGGAGGTGGCCACAGGCAGCGAGGTGTGCAGCAACTCTTCTGCAGATTGCTATTTAAACATTCCTGTCATCCTGTGAAGAAAAACCAAACACATTTAGTCACATACAATTAGTCACTGAACAAATTCCTGTATTGGTCTGAAATAGGTCCAGTTTGCCATGCTGCAACGGCCCCATAGGCCAAGGTTTCCCATGGGACATAGTGATTGCGTAGCTTCCTGGAAGAGGAGGAGGCTCCTTTCTTGAGAGATGCGAGTATCTCTCTAAGTAAACAATCAGAGCTAAAAGGTGGTCATTAAGAATAGTTGTCTATTTTCCTTTCAGAATGAACATACAGTGCTATGTTTAGAAACTTACGTAACAATGCAAGGTTTCTATATGCACATTTATTTACCCAGAAGATTTTATTGTCCTGTTTAAAGTTTAGACAAAAACAAATCAAAGGACTACAGAAATAGTTGTGTGTTACAGGTGTTATAGCACTATGATGCTGGCCAACACAACAGAATGCCTTTAATCTGACAAATTACCAGAGCTGAAGACAAAATAGTTGTTCTCATTTCTCAAATATTCTGTCAGGTTTTCTATCTTAGATATATGTTGGATCTAAGTAAAATGATTATGTTCATGCAGGACATAAATATATTGCAAAATACTGGAGCGTGCAATGCTGCCCTGCTTTTAACTTGCCTGAGATTACAGAGCCAGGATCCACAGAATTAAAAAATCAGTTAAAAGACAGTAGGTAGGTTGTATAGCCCTGGGAACAGGTTGCTGAAATTTGAATTTAGCTCTGTGCCAACAGAGCATGAAGAAAAACAAAAAAGGAAGATACAGAGACATACAAAAAATATATCAATGTAAGGTCACTGCAAGCCGGAGTAGAGAGTGCCAAAAGTTTTCTGAGGGAACTTTGTTAAAAGGATAAAAAAACCTCAATTTACACCAATGAATCGGAACAAAAAATATGGCATAGCTCACATATTTGCATTTTAATAATAGTGCTGGAAACTGAAACATATGTCAGTCTGAATATAAAATAGGCATAAATTAATCTCAATTCAGTACCCGCTTATCCTTGTCCTGTGGTTCTGGTACCAGAGCCAATACAATCAGGAAAACAGTAACACATCCTCGGGGTCAGTGTGTAGGTGCTTCATCGCGCCCAGCTGTGACAACCTGGGGACCATGCCTGGGTGTAATTTTTGTGTTCTGATTTAAGGTAAGAAACTGCTGAGTTACAGAATGTCCTGGTGGACGCGGAGCTGAACTGTCAGGCCCATGTCACACGCCTTCCAGAGGTGAGAAAGCAGAGAGTCCCTAAAACTCAACTGCTCCCATTCCAAATGGGAACAGCTTTGGGAAGTCAGACAGCTGGAAGCTGAATCAGTCCCACTGAGCTTGCCTGACATCCAGGAGTGAGGAATGGAAGAATTTTCTCAGATACAGAGCACGGACCAGCCCTGAGCATGGGTTCCGTGCTGCTGTGGGGTACGGCGTGGTGACGCAGCCAAGCCTCTCTAGGAGCACACTGACACCAAACGGGGCAAGTCCTGCCTCCCCCAGGCTGTCTGGCCCTGTGGTGGGATGGCTCACCTAGCAAACCCAGTAAAAATACTGCTCGCCATCGCGGGCGGAGTTGGTTTTCTGCGAGTTTAGGTCCCTTGAAATCCTTGCTGTGAGACAAGAGGAGCTCCAGTGGCACAGGAGGGGAAGCTGCAGGGGTGCACGGCTAGGGCGGAGGTGGAGTGGGACGGCCCCTTTTGGCGGCGAGTAACTGTCGGATCAGGTGAGCCGGGCTGTCTCATCCCGCCTTAGACCTGGCAGGCTGGGGTGCCCTCCGGGGCACAGAAAGCTTGAGCAGAGGAACAAAACAGACAAGCCTCCTTTCACAGCACGTCGGTTTAGTTGCAAGATTCAACTCAGCTAAAGAAGTTTCCTGTGACTTGGAGGAGAGCAGAAGCCTTCAAGGTCTCTGACCCCAGCCCAAATAAAGCTCAGAAGACTCAGGCAAGGAAAACCATACCGAAGCTGATTATTTTGCACAGATCTGTACATTCCTTGGGCTGCCTCAGTAGGGCACGATCAGTGCTAGCACTCCTCAAACGCATGTGCCCAATTGCTTCCATGATGAAGAGATGCTCTGTACTCAGTAACTCAGCGTTACTTTGTAGGAACGGAGGGACAAAACCTGTGCTTGAGCTAATGGGGAGTGTGGGGTAAAGGGAGGAGCAGCTACGTTTTGGGAGATTATAGGAGCCAAGCTATAAAAGGTCTCCATTCCACAGAAGGGTAACAGAGGGTTTCTGTGTTCTGGATAGAGCCACCTCTGTGAGCTGCTCAGATTAAACATGGTAGGAGAACATGTGGACCCAATACAGCCAGAGCAGGACTGTGTGGTAACTGCAGGGCCTAACTCCACCTCCTTTTCCTCATAATCTTTCCTTGGTGAAACATTCAGAGCCCTTTTGGTCCAGCCTACATCTGTATTTCCTGACTGAAATCTAATATGACCACCCCCTCCCCACCCCCGCCAACAGTGCCTCATTTACTTTAGGGAGAAAAATGATTTGCAGTCACTGACCCTATTTTTCCCGTTATGAAATCATTTATCAGTATGCTAGACTTTGCCTACTGAGCTAACCCACATTAATAAAGCAAAATGCAAATGATGTGCTTGTCTCTGCTGACCCTGACTTTGAAAACTGGCTTTTCTTTCCCTGCTTCTCATCTTCGACAAAAGAGATGCAGGCGTAAGCTTAGAAGTCAGCAGGTACACCTGCCTGTCTGTCAAGTGACCTGAATCCCACTTTTCGTTACACAGACTTTCAGTACCGTAGATACTGAGAACTGGTGATGCTGTAGCAAATGACAGATGACGCCAATAAGGCTAATCAGACAGTTCCACATTCCTCTACCAAAACCTTTCCCTCCTTTCCCTTAACTCTCTCTCCTTATGGTTAATTCTTCCCTTCCATCTTGCTGGTTTGTCTGAAAACCAGCTTTAATGCTAAAGGATGTAGGTACATCCATCAGGTTCCAGACAGTGGAAAGAAAAGTCTCTGAAAACATCTTCCCTACCCATTCTGGCAAGCTTTCTTCTGTAACTTCCCCTTTTTACAGTGCAAGACTGCATAGGCCGATTCCTAAAGATACGAAGGCTCACATCACTTCTCTTTCACATGCTCTTAACACTTCTCTGTTGTTCCCTCTGTCCCTCAGAGCCTCCACTAACTTTTCTATAGCATGCACACTGTTATTCTCAATACTCACAGGATTTCCTAATTTCCTTGGCTCATCATCTCACCACAACTCATGTACAGCAAGTACTTCCAAGCCCCTTTTCTACTCCGTCTTGCATTTCTGACATTCTGCTATGTACTCTCATTGCACCATTGAAATTGCTCTCGTGACTTCTGCTTCCTCAAATGACGTTCTCTTTATTTATATCCTCACTGATCCCTGTGTCCCTTACTTTTGTCATCTCTCTGCCAACTTTATCTTTCCTCTCAACACTTTCTCTCCTTGGCTTTCACAACTCTGTCCTCACTTCTCCCTTTTGACAGCTGAGGCTTCCTTTTCCATTCGAATTCACCATGGAAATCTGGGCAGGCTTCCTCTCTTCTGCCTCTCCCTGTGGAGCAGTACCCAGTCACGTTGGCAGCATTCTGCATCGGTGATGTATGCGTTTATCTTGGTTTCTCCATCCATCCAATCCTGCATTTTTGCCACTAGGTCTTCTTGGGGAAGTGTCTTTGCCAGTTTGACTTTCACATGGCTGCTGCTCAACTTCTGAGGAGACCCTTGAAGTGCTACTCCAATCCCCCTGCTCTCTTTCTAAGCGTTGTCCTTCCTTTCGTCCTACCCTGTTGCCTGGACTAATCCAAGCCAGTCCTACCCCAAGGCAGCCAGACCATGTTCAAGCTTTGCAACCTCTTCTCTCAAAATCACAGCACTCTTGCATGTTTCGTTTCTTTTCATCTCCCCTGTATCCCTATGGGAGAGATCTATAATTGCCCCTTCCCTGCTATTACAAATCAAAAGTCAGTACAATTATTCTTGCCCAGTTTCTCACCTCTTTAAATCCCTCCCCTGACTCCCTCTTTTACCATCATTCAACTTTTAATTTTCTTCCTCCTTCACAGTCACACCCTCTTCTGATCACTTTTACTTCTTACCATGCCATGCATTTCTTCTTCTACTTTATCAGTGATGCAAACATTAATCCTTGTAAAATTTGTGGACACTTCTTGCTTCATACTGCTTTTCATTCTGCCTGAGTAGCTAAAATACAAATCGTAATGCTTGAGCAAGCTATCTTCCCCTTCCACCCTGCCCCTTTCGGGCAAACTTGAAGAAACTAGCTAGGAGACTGGAGTTAACTCCTAATTTAGCAGCCTTAAAAGAAAGAAAAAAAGCCCAACAGTGATTAAAGAACATTTACATGAAACTGAAAAAAATGGGTTTAGCAGTTGGGTTTTTTCCCTCCACTGAAGGACTAAAAAGTACAATGAACAAATAAACAGAAGCTGATGAAAGTCAAGCAATCACAAATACAGGAAAGAATCTATTGACTGCCTGGAGTGCACTGAAAAAAATATTAAAATATTTTTAAGGACAATATACAGGATAGAAATTGTGGTCGCACTGCACAAAGGAAGGAAGAAAATTAATGAGACGGACTTTCCAGGCTAACAGCTTTTTTGCCCCGTCCAGCAATTCCATAGTCTCTTTGAATTTCTGCTTAGCCTTTCTAATTTAGGGCTTCATCCTCTGAACAGTGCTGTTGTGCGTAGCTCTGTTAATGCCAACTTAAACAAAGTAATTTTGCAAGTTTGGAGTCCCAGAGCCTGATGTAGCTCTGCCACCTCTGCCATAAGCCATATGAATGCTCATAATTGTGGGGGATAACCAGTCCCATAAAAACCCTGGTGACACTTCTGCCTAACACTCAAAGCAATGAATAAGGCTGGACAGAAGTTGGGACACACTTGAAGATGAGTTTTCTCTCCTTCAGATTTTAAAATCAGTATCACCTCTGAATTCTGAGCTGAACGAGTAAGCTGTAAAATGTATCAATACAGAACATATCCACGATCAAACACCGCCTTGGGCACTGCGCTTTCTGCTAGTGGAGCAGACGGTCTGAATGATGGACGTGACAGACAGGAGAGAATAAAACAAACCTACGGCAGGAAAGGGGCGCAGCAGAGAAGGCTGGAGTTACAGGAGTATAATTATGTAGTTACTCAGTTTAGTCATGTATGGAGCTAGACAGGCTGCTTTCCGAATAAACACACTTACTCGTCAAATGACTAATCAGCCGATTAGAAACAATGGGCTTCTCATGTGCGGAGGACAGCAGGACACCTGAAACAAAAGTTATGCATGTGAAGGTTTTTCTGAAGCTGGCCAGCAAAATGTCTCTTACCTAGGGGGTTTTTCTCACCCTGTTTTTACACAGAGAACTATGTACTGCTGCAACTACATCGATATAATTAAAACACCCTGAATACCCTGTTAGAGAGGCTGATAAGCTGTATAAAAGGGACTTACACCAGCCTATTCCCATTGTACGTTATATCAGTGCAAGGGGATATATAATATACACATTTCATAGATATGAAATGCTCTACTTGGCGCTCGAAGATAAAGTGGGGAAATGAAACATCGCCTCAGCAGGGGCCGATAGCATTGCCATGCCTGCGGGGAGACGAAAGCTGCGCTCCCTGGAGAAGGGGGCTCCCGGCAGCGCAGAGATCTTCCCTTGTACCAGGGGGCTCCGGGCATCCTAGTTCTGAGGGGGAAGCCCCAGCCCAGAGAAAGCAGGGTGGGAGGCTGTGGGGGCCCTGCTGTCAGCTGCTTCCCAGGTCAGACCCCGGGGAGAAAAGCGATCCCGCCAAACATGGGTGGAGAAGCTGGAAAACCCAGAGGGCAAGCGGGGCGATGGCTGGGCGTAAGGGAGGGCTGGAGGTGCTCGGCTGGACAACAGTGACTGGTGGCATGGAGGCATCCGTAACTCTCCCGGAGGGCTGTGAGGGGGGGGCCCAGGAATCGAGGCACTCCCTGGCAGCTGTACAGCTATTTTGGTCATTAAAAATAACACCTATCTTCCCCCTCCCGGTGACACAGGCCAAGACGAAGTGACTCAGTCCCTCCCTACAGGAGTACATCTCAAAGCAAAACATAATCTCATTATCACAATAACCTAGGTTACTCATCCACTGTTTCTGCAGGCTCCTTCCAGCTCTCTTTCTCTCTCTGCTGTGCCATTTATTCTGTCCCAGAATGCTTTACTCTAAATTAGGACTGCTGTCATATCTATTCAAGAGACTTCATTTCCCCAGAGTTCACATTGCTGGATTAACAATTGGTGCAAGCCAGCCATTCTCCCCTTGCGCGCAAGCGGAAAGGTTTCAGCTTGTGCCATTCAAAAACCGCTTTCTGACTTCTCTCTAGGCACGTGCCACTACAGAAAAACGTAGTTACTTGAACCGTGTAGCAAAGGGCTGGGAAGGCTCTGAAGCACTGCTCATCATATATATACGCTCATCATATATATACGCTCAGTCATATATACTAATTGCTTAAATGAGCAGCTAAATCTGAACTCCGGACAAGGCCTCTGAAGCCCACTCTATTTTTTCCACCTTGATACTTTCTAATAACAACGCTAGCACAACTGTGAACATCAGCAAGTTTCAAGAAACAAAAAAAAAAGGCAAAAGGATTACTTACAAATGATGAGGCAGGAAACAGCGTAAACCAGTTTGGCTGGGTGCGACTGAGCAAACATTGGCAGACTATAGCAAACTACTGCAAAAATTGTGTGAGACAAATCTCATCCCCTTCGCCGCGGCACTGAGCAAAGTGTTCATTTAGCAGGATCCCCTCGGCACAGCCGAGAACTCGTGCAGCCACAGTGGGTGTATTTTAGCCTTTAATGACACATTTGAGGTGTTTGTTTTGAAAGTGGACCTGAGCTGCTACATTGCAAGTGTACCAAATACATTAGGTTTGACCCAGTGTAAAATTTCCTAGCAGTTATGCTGATGACCGGAGCTAATTCATTTGTCACCATACATGTGCAACACAAGCTTTATTTTAGCCTCAGAACACATAAATGCAACGTGAACAAAATCAGAAAGTCTTAAAATTAGGCTCCTCTGTTCCTCCACCAGACACACCCAACTAAAATTAAACCAACCATGTACCAGGAACAAAGGATTATTTTTCATCTCCTTTTTTGTTCCAGATACCTTGAACAATACTAATCTGCATTGTGTACAAAGAGCCTGTAAAAACTTCCTTCTAAAATTATAACAACAGAAGAAATTAGGTCAGCTACTACAGAGTAGGTTGGATATAATCAAGTTATAGCACCCCTGGGACACAAAAGGTAGTGCTTTTTGCATTTGCATTTCGTCAACTTACACGGCTTCTTGCTGTGGGAGGAATTCAAGGCAAATAACACTGAGACAGGATTTGCCAAAACGTTGGAAAACTGTTTGATCATTAATCACATTCGCTAAGACTGTGATTAGGGTAATTGCTCTGTCTTGCTTTTCACCAACCCGTTGTCCATGGGGGGATCGGGAGGGACCCTACCCCCGCCAAGTGCAGTGCAGCTTATTTGGCTCTTTGTGCCTTTTTGTTCCCCTGCAGCATCAAATACTTGCCCCTGCAAAGGCACAATGCTAATGGCTGGACACCAAGTAGCCCAGTGGTAGGATCTAATCAAGTAATAGCTGTTTCACTGTAATTGTATCTCATTTTCTTTCTAGGTGTCTGGTTATTCTTTGGGGTGAATTTTCAAAGCAGTTAGCAGCGGGAACATTCAGCTGGGGTTTGGATGGACTTCTGTAAAAGCTGAGCTTCTGAAACGCTACCTAGTATTTGAAAACACTTCTTTTCTTCAGTGTGGCTAGCCGCAACAATAGCACACAAGGTCTCACGTTGCGTCAGCGGCTCTGTCGTGTATTAATGCTGCCCCCCCAGCTTGGCTACAGCTTCCTTTTCTTATTACACAACTGCATAAAAAGGTTCTTGTCTGACTCTGCAGCAATATTTGAAAATATTTCTGTTTTAAGTACTAGCACATGCATTTCTGTGACACACATCCCTGTGGAATCTGGGCATTGCTATTTTAATTTAGAAGCACTGATATCATTGTAATGAGCATAATACAGACCTTAGACTACAGAAGACAGAAAGCACAGCTCCTGTTCTCTCTCCCTGAAGATTAAAAACTCCCTTGGATCCTACCGCATTCCTTTCAACAGTGGCTGCAAAAGTTTTCTTGTGGTTTGCCCCCCTCCCCATACTTATTATTTCAACAAGTACATATAAAGTGTGCTCAGTTTACAAGAAAACAGAAAAATCCTGTTCTTCCTGTCAGTGCTACGGGCTCATCCTATGCTTCAGAAATCCATTGGATTCTTTCCCTCTCAGATCATCAGCTATGAGGGTTCTGCAGGATAAATTTATGCCTTGTTTATGTTGCACAATACTGTCCTCAGGTTCTGCTCTCAGTGTGTGCGCACGACATGGAACCGCATCCAGCTCATTGCTCGCTCTCTGTTATGTTGTTTCTGAAGAGCCAAGAGGATTAAAAAAAGCAGCAAACATTTGATGTTGTTGCTATTAAACCCAGTTCATCTGACTAAGTAAACAAAGTAATAAATCTGTTCAGAAACAAGATGCAACTTTCACAATTAGTCTCCAGGAGAGAGCCATGCCTTAAGGAAGAAGGAGAAATTGAGGAGTTTTATGCCGGAGGCATTCCTCAGAAAGGTAAGGAGGTATGCAAATAGAAATCTAATCTAGTTGTGACGTATGTGCTTGGGCAGAAAGCTATTGTTAGACAAACATGTTGTTCCTGAGCAGCAGAACTAACACAGCCTGATTTCCTACGGATTTGTGTCCTTTGTCCCACATCTTTCTCCTTCACCACAATAATCCCAGCCCTCCTCATGCCTCCAATGACACTGTCACTACCAAGAGACAACAAACCCTGGGACTAGTCTGGAGCTGCAGAAATACTCACTGTCGGCACGTGTCTGCTGGCTGGCCAGCTGGCTGGCAAGCAACACACAATGGCTGAGATACTCTTGCCTTTTCTTCGGTCAAGGCAGTAGCCTGACCGCATCCCTCATTCTGCTGCCAGATTTTATGAACTGTTTTTTAAAAAAAAAAATTATGTCTAACATCATCACTCTTTCAACTTGAGTCAAAATCTGACTTGCCACAGGGTTACAAAAATTATTAGGTACAGGACAAAGGACAAACACTGATTGCGTAAGCTTTGTTTCCACAGGAAACTAGATTCAGAAGTTCAGCTTCTTTTCTTTTCTTAAAAAAACAAACAAAAAAAAATGACAGGGCTAATTAGGAAGTTTTCCCACAGTCATTTTCAGCTGCAATAGTTTGTGTAAGAAATGGTGACTGACCTGCTATTTCACACTAAAAGTTAATGTCTGATTTATTTTTTTAATAAAGAAATGTGTGAAATCTGCTAACACCAATACCTTTTATATAGCTAAATATTTCCAGTCTACTGCACAGTCATTATTGCCCCTTTCCAAAGGAAAACATGCTGCCTCCTCTGCAGTCTGCTCTCCGTGCACTCTCCATTCCCAGCTTTAGGAGAGCTCCGCTGGACTGCATCCACACTCTGCCTGGACTTTGGACTACATTGAGCAATAAACGTCGTCTGCTCCGAGTGCTCCCTCTGGGACATTTGGTGGAATCATGTCCTTATGTTTTGGTTTTGTTGTTTATTCCAGTTTCTTCAATACACGCTCCCACTGCTGATCTACCAAACTGCCAGTTAAGAACCTGCTTCAAAGGGCCTTATCTATTTCTCCCCAGGAAACGTAAACAAAGTAGTAAATAACTGAGGACAGGCAAGCTGAAAGCTTGCACCTCCCTAGTCACTTAATTTCCTCTCCCCATCAACCTTAATATCTCAGTTACGGCAACTCTTCTGTCGGCCAAGGAGGGCAGGATGACAGCACTTCAGGAACAGAGTATGCGTGTCACCTCACCCAAGGTGAAACATGGTGTTGCCAGCGGTGCAGGGTGACTGAGCAGAGCATGAGAAAACAGAAGCTTGCAGTGCGGCGTTGCAAGGTCCGAGAGCTGGATGGATGACCAGCAGTTGGAGTCGGTGAATGGAAAAGGAGCAGAGGTTACTTCTGACATGAAGATACCAGGAAAGGCTTCCATTTTATCTGTTTCCCCTCAAAATGGCTGCAGCTTCCTACCAGTCTCAGCTGGGCTGAGGCCCGCCATTGAAATACTGCTCTCGATCTCCAGCAAGAGGTCTTGCAGGAGCTGGGCAGTGAGGAGCAGCAGAGGTACGCGGAGAGGAGGGGAGCAAGGCACCAAGGCTGTGGTGAAACGAGTTGGCTTTTGCAGTTCGGGGCTGAGTAATCATAGAATCATCATAGAATCATAGAGTGCTTTGGACTGGAAGGGGCCTTTAGAGGTCATCTAGCCCAACCCCCCTGCAGTGAGCAGGGACACCTTCAACTCAATCAGGTCGCTCAGAGCCCCGTCCAACCTGGCCTTGAATGTTTCCAGCGATGGGGCCTCCACTACCTCTCCAGGCAACCCGTTCCAGTGCTTCCCCACTCTCATGGTAAAATATTTCTTCCTCATATCTAGTCTAAATCTCCCCTCCCTTAGTTTAAAGCCATTACTTCTTCTCCTGTCACAACAAGCCTTGCTAAAAAGATTGTCCCCATCTTTCCTGTAGGCCCCCTAAGAGTAGGGAAAGGAAGGTGCAGACCGCAGAGGGAGGTCAAGAAGACTGCAAAGCAAACAAATTGCTTGTGGGCCTAGGACTTTGGCACTCTAAGAAATGACTTTCATAACAGTGAAAGAAACTCCTTTGTTCCTACTAGGACTGTGTGTACAGACATAACTGCGTGCGTAAACACAACGGCTGGGCACAGTGGATGTAGGACAGGGCAGATGTGTCCTTGCTTGCCCTCCCTGCATGTGTGCACACACAAATACATATAGACACTTACCCTGTTTCGCGTTTGGACTTCTGGGAGCAGGACAGAAGATCCACTGAGGTGCAGCAAGGTAGAGAGCACCCAAGGTAAAGACTTTTCCTGGGATTGTTCATTTGCCGAGGACCTAGCAGGAAGGGAGGATAATTGAAGTGCAAATTCTCTTTAGCTATAATCACATGCTCACATATATTAAAAATATCTTTAAAGAAATTTAAAAGATTATTTCAAGATGAAAATAAGGCTTAGTGCACTTCAAAATCTAGATGCTTCCCCTTTCAAACTCATGCTATATTGAGGGGAGTAGCCCATTAGTGCTGTCTGGAGTTTTACAGTAGATTCTCTCAGATGCATTGGCAGAAGATTGGAAGACTAAAAAAAAAGCACGACCCATTTTAAAAAAATCGCATTTTTCATACTCATTGAACACTAGGGCATGACATGTGTTTTTTGATCTACTGAAATTACTGTAAAAAAAATGCTGACATAGTCCTGACACTTGAAGCAATATTGCAGTTACAACTCCAGTGAAAGTTTCTGGCTTGCCAAAAACTAAAAAGCACTTCCCTCCAGTGTTTATATAAACCTACGACAGAAGTAGTTCCCTATGGAGTCCCGTCTTTGCTGACATCAGCACCACAAAGTATAATGTGACCATGTTGGTTCATGCTCGTCTTCCAAACAGATTTCTTCTTGATGCTTCTACTGGACCACTATTCCAAATCCTAAATTCTCTGGTTGTCAGGGACATCTTTATAATTTTCATCCTGAACGTACTTACGGCAAGTCTGTGTCATTCACCTTAAATAATTCTTTCCCTTTTCTTGTGTTTGCTACTAACATAGTACCCTTGAGAACACAGCCAGAGTCAGTCGAGCTTCAGTTTTCATTTTTCAGGCTAAATAAATCAAGTTTCAGAACATCTTAGTAAAGCCTCTCCAGAACACTTATAGTTTGAATTGGTCGTTCTTGAACACCAGTGAACAGGACTCTTTGTCTTCCCATCACGAGGTTACATCTTAACCGCATTATCTCTGTATCTTCTTCAAGTCAGGTTATGTGGAACCTAAAGTCAAGATCTATTAGATCTATCGCTTTTCTTTCGCCTATAAAGTCTATTATACAGTTATTACCAAAGAAAGCTGCCAAATGAGTCTGGCACAGTCTACCCTTGGTAAAACTATACTTCTTTTCACGCAATTTTCCTTTTACATCTCCAAGTATTCTTTCCTTTGTACTATTTGAAAAGCCTCCCATACTACTGGAGGTAGCAATCCATGCTAAATTAAATTGGATGTACTACAGAAAAAGCTCAGAGAATCATAATAGTCACACAGATCAAAGGTGGCTTCTTAAGTCTGACTAGTTGACTAACACTGATCGCACACCAAAAAGAATCAAATCAAGACTCTGGCAACAGCCTATGTAACTCCACCGCATCAGTGCAAGAAACAAAGTCTGTGTAACACCTAGCTGTACTTAGCCACATTCATCAATATCCATCACAAATGCTAGTTACATATTTGATGAACAATTTCATCGATCTCAGCTCTATGGTAGCAGAGACCACAAATAAATAAAAAAAAGGCAACCCGCATACAGGTCTCTCGAGACAAGGTTTAAACAGAGCGAATCTATTATGCTGGCTAGCTAGGGACTCATTACTGAATTCGCTGTTCTTTGTCTTCGGAAAGGCTAGAATCCATTCTGGGAGAAAAGCCCTTCAGCCCTCGGGATCCCAGCGACAGACTAGAGTCTCTTTTGATCATTCAACAGTCCTATTTCAGGCCCACTGCAAAAAAGATTATGCCAGGGGCCATTGTTTGCAGTCCTCAGGAAGGCTGGGGTCTCTTCTGAGAGGGCAGAATTTTCAAGTGCTTGCAGCCCCCAGTAAGAAGTGCTATGAAAAACAGGCAAGAACTACGTCTCTGCTCTTAAAAGCTGGATTTCTCGGTATAATTATCTCAGTAGGAGCTGGAATCTGGAGGACTCATCAGAGTGTGGGACAGAGCGAGGCACCAAGGCTGGTGCTCCCTCCCTCCCTCCCTCCGCCAGCCCTCGGTGGAGCAGAGACCAAGACAGCTCCTTTCGCTGGCAGGGCAGATACCTTTCCCAGGAACAGAATCGCCGCACTCTGCACGCGATGACTTGATGCTGACGTAATGCTTCCATATAATCCCTGAACATGGGAACTTCAGCACAGACCCGTGAAACCATCCCTGCCTACATAGCTGCGGTCCAAAATTGCCTCGTAACTTAGCAACTCGCTACCTGCTATCACTCACAGGACTGCTTTAACATCACCATTTCCTGAGCTTTTCCCTTTCGTTATGTCTATGTATTTCAAGGGTTTCCCCCCTCGTCTGCAGTGCTTCAGGAAGCAACTCACTTTTCTTGGTTTTGGCCTTTTTTTGGCGCTCTCTTTACAGTAATTCCATCTCATGAACATCGCTACAGCTCATTCTGACTTCGACATATCACCGCATCACCCGGCCCACCTGTTACTTCATCGTGGGTCATCAGCAAGGAACTGTCACCCTTTGGTAGTTTGCAAACAGGACTCAAACACAGTGCATTAGAACAACACGGACAAAAGATCTAAAAAACAACCAGCCCCCTCCGCCACACGTTTCAGCCATGATTTTCCCACCAAGCCTAATGCATCTTCTATAAACCCTCACGTATTTGCAATAAAGCATTTCATCCCCGGACAACAGAAAAGCACACACAATAAGCCTCCATTTTCTGGATTTACCCACCACCAGATAAAGGCACAGGCAGCTACACGCGCTGCAAAGGCAGTTGTTAAGCAGCTGCCTGCCTCTATGGCTGGGTTTCGTCCAGGAGCAAGGAGGAACTGCACGCCTTAACCTTTATTTACGGACCAAGGCAACTGGCTCTGCTTATGTTTTCTTTCACTGTTGCTACAGTCTTATCTATTTGGTATCTTAGATATTTATACAGTACATAGACTTCTAGCACCTTGCAATTTTTTCCCCCTCGTATTTGTATCTGTTGTGGCTTGTTTTATTCAGAGATATTCGAGTACCTCAGGGTCTTGTGGTTTTGCTGCATGTGGTGATGTACCAACAGCATACAGAAATATTTAAATTGCTACTTGAAATAAAATTTGTACAAAAACTTAAACAAGCATCAACCAGAAGATCGATCACAAAACCTACATATGAATAAGTCTTTAACTTCAGTGAACAAGTATGGGCTTGCTAGAGAGCCTGTGATTCTATTTTAATGCATTAAACAGCGTTTCATTAGGAAACACATTAAATCCCTCATTAAGAACAAACCAAAAACCAACCTTTCCCTCCTCCAAATATGCCTACAACCTGGGGGGGGGG
>Ga0065711_1037433_pt1 | contig 19842 bp, 25 predicted proteins | sample Hoacrofraction12_FD_59098 | JGI IMG/M metagenome (GOLD analysis project Ga0065711, IMG submission 59098) | Hoatzin crop microbial communities from Cojedes, Venezuela - Epithelial fraction 12 v2 (version 2) | ecosystem: Host-associated > Birds > Digestive system > Esophagus > Crop | place... | reverse complement strand
GATGCTCCTGCCCCCTCATCATCCTGTAGCCCTCTGCTGGACTTTCTCCAGTAGCTCCTCATCTTTCTTGAAGTGGGGAGCCCAGAACTGGACACAGTACTCCAGATGGGGCCTCACTAGGGCAGAGTAGAGGGGGAGCAGAACCTCCCTCGACCTGCTGGCCACACTCCTCTTGATGCACCCCAGAATCCCATTGGCCTTCTTGGCAACCAGGGCACGCTGCTGGCTCATGGTCAGCTTATGGTCCACCAGCACACCCAGGTCCCTCTCCGCAGAACAGCTCTCCAGCAGGTCCATACCATCCTGTCCTTAAAAGCAGCTGTAAACACACTTTCTTCCACTTTCTACTATTTTTCTTCTGCAGCACCCAGGAGCCTTTTATACTTAAAAGCCTCAGTGTCCCTGTGTTGTGCAGTGGGAAGAACCCCCTGATCCCATGGTCTGCCCCAGTATGCCAGTTTCTGCGGGAAGGAAGATGGCAGGGGTCCTATGCCTTCCAAAATAATCTATGTTTGCTGCTTTCCTCCTCTTTATCACATCTGTTCATGGTCTCCCAGGGTGTTTTTCTTCCTGTTTGTTTTAATTCTAATATCACAGAAACGAAGGGAGGGTGAAGGAAGAAGGAGAGACAAGGAGGCGGGAACAAGGGAAACAACCCCGCTCTTCCCCTCCCCCGTGTTTACCTCCAAGTTCAAGCATCTCCAAGGCCACCTCTCCAGCGTCAGATGGTCTCAGGGCCACTCAGCACCCAAGGACTCAACATCCAAAGGTGCTCCTGTGTTTTCCATTCCGTGGCTGAGCATCTCCAACGGGCACCCCCATTCCCCCAACCTCCCGCCCCAGATCACCTCCGGGCCATCTCCAGCCAGCACTCATGAGCAGTATGAAATACCATTTTTTCATATCCTGTGCTCATAAGTGTGTTTTTTATCTTTTTGCTTCTCTGCTCCATGTGCCCAGGAGCAGCTTGTCAGCCATCAGAAGGGAAAGAAGTTTTGCAAATATGCTACAGGGATGCAAAGGAACTGTTTGCATAAAGAAGCGTTTGCGTCTGTTCTTTTTCAGAGCAACCCCTTTTATTTCCCAAACCACTCTTTCAGTTTGCCAAGCTCATTTTCTGTCCTACTCCTGCACTCCAGGGTAATGCCTCCCAGTTTAACATCTTCTGCAGAGGTCAGAAGCACACGCCACTGTCCAGCATCCAGGACAATGATAAAAATACCAAGTAGGACAAGACTGACGAAGAAACACAAACAAACAATCCTAAACCTTGCTTGAAGCATCTCTGCAACGTGGCCACAAACCATTGGCACCAGCTGCAATCATCCAACAAAGTCCACACCCACTTTCTAGTAATCACGTTTAAACCACGCTGCGCAACCACACGGGAGATGGTTAAAAAGCCATGTCAGTGCCAAGCGGTTGCCAAGTGTCCTGCTCCTGTGTGTCAGCATCACCTCTTACCTCATCAGAGGACAAAATCAGGCTGGTGCAGCACAATCTGTCGTGATCGCTGTGCAGGTGCCATGATGACCTTTTCGAGTCTTCCAGCATGATGCCTGACCCCTGCAAATTTTCCGTGGTAGTTACAAATAGTTCTGGGATTGGCTGAGCCAGCTCTTGCACCATTTAAAGATTGATTTTGTCAGGCCATGACAACCTGCAAATGTCTAACAGCTGTGGGTTCTTCCTCTCCTCCTCCTGGCTGAGATCTCGTCGCTTGCTGTTGCTGTTTAACACCCAGCTCAAAAACGCAGCCTGCACCTCAGAACGAAGACTGATGCAAACACAGCATTAACCAGTTTGGCCCTTCCAGTGCCTACAGTTTCTGCCCTTTTTTCACTTTGAGTCTCACAGGAGGCTGCCACGACATTGACTGGGACTGGCACTGGATCTGCCTGGGCTGTGGTATTGAAATCACACAGGTCTTAAAGCTCAAAAAAGACACAAAAGGAACAGAGAGCTTCCACTCTTGTCTTAAAAGTTGCTTTTCTTTATGCAAAATACACTTTTACAGCGTAGCAATAAACTGGTCCGTTCCTGGCATGCACATGAACCCCTAAATGGCACAGAAAGCACAAATTTAAGTTTTGTGTCTGCCCAAGGCATTCCGCAATGAAACCGCCCCAAAAGAGGGATGCATGTTCATATCCTCAGAACATACATCTTGCTGCAGCAGGCTTGCAAACTCTGCTTGCATGAAACTGCAGTTTGTAAACTCCAGACATGTTTCAGCGGCCTCTTACCCCCCCATTCTGTTCACGTCTCCCTTGCTTGATTAAAACAGCCCCTCAACAGCAAACGAGGTAATCTAACGGGAAGTTCAGCTGCTTGGCTTCACTTTCAAGAATGAGAGTGCCTGACTGTTACAGGTTTGCGTTGCGAGGTTTTGGTAGTGGGGGGGCTACAGGGTTGGCTTCTGTGAGAAGCTGTGAGAAGCTTCCCCCATGTCTGATAAAGCTCCAAGATGGATCCGCTGCTGGCCAAGGCCAAGCCCAGCAGCAATGGTGGTAGCACCTCTGGGATAATATGGTTAGGAAAGGGAAGAAAAAAAACTCTGTGGTGAGACAGCAGTTAGAGAGAGGAGTGAGACGATGTGAGAGAAACACCTCTGCAGACACCAAGGTCAGTGAAGAAGGAGGGGGGAGCAGGTGCTCAGGACACCAGAGCACAGAGCCTTCCCTTGAAGCTCATGATGAAGACCATGGTGAGGCAGGTTGTTGTTCCCCTGCAGCCCATGGAGGTCCACGGTGGAGCAGATATCCACCTGTAGCCCGTGGAAGGGACCCCACACCGGAGCAGGTGGATGCCTGAAGGAAGTTATGACCCCGTGGTGGACCCACGCTGGAGCAGCCTGTTCCTGAAAGACTGCACCCCGTGAGAGGGACCCACGTTGGGGCAGTTCATGAAGAGCTGCAGCCCATGGGAAGGACTCACATTGGAGAAGTTTGTGGAGAGCTGTCTCCCGTGAGAGGGACCTCACGCTGGAGCAGGGGCAGAGTGTGAGGAGTCCTCCTTCTGAGGAGGAACGAGCGGCAGAGACAACGTGTGATGACCTGACCGTAACCCCCATTCCCTGTCCCCCTGCACCGCTCAGGGGGAGGAGGGTGAGAAACGGCAGTGAAGCTGAGCCTGGGAAGAAGGGAGTGATGGGGGGAAGGTGTTTTAAGATCTGGTTTTATTTCTCACTATCCTACTTTGATTTGATTGGTAATGAATTCAACTCACTCTTCTCCCCAAGTTCAGTCTGTGTTGTCCGTGACAGTCATTGCTGAGTGATCTCTCCCCGTCCTTGTCTCGACCCTCGAGCCTTTCATCGTATTTCCTCTCTCCTGTCCAGCTGAGGAGGGGGAGCGATAGAGCGGTTTTGGTGGGCACCTGGACTTTATCCAGGCCAGACCAAACCACTGACCTTATGCCTTACATCGGCAATACTGCAAGGACAGGGTGCTGTGAAGAGGAGACCTCAGTCTTTACCAAAAACATGTGTTTGGGAAGAAGAACTAATTGACCAACGTTCCTCCAATGCGTTAATATCCTGCTGGTACATTTTCCCCTGGACAACTTGCAAGCACGAGCTTCATTAGCCTTCCTGCACTGGCACTTGCAAACTTGCAAACACAAGCAGGGCAGGAGCACAACCATCGTGCTGCTGCCTTTCTGGCAGAGACAGTACTGCCGTTGCATGCTCCAGAAGTAGCCTGCAAAATGTTTTTAACGAAGCAGGACAGGATATGAATACCAGGATCAGTGGATGGGATTTGTTAGACATGCAAAAGCACTTCACCAAAGTGGTGTCAGCAAAGTGCTTCAGTGGGACAGGTAAGGTGTTTGCAAAGTGGCCTTTTTGGCAGGTAAACACCACTGCCACACTCAGCAAACTCCTCCTTAGCCAGAGTGAAAAGAAAGGTTCATACACCCTTTGCTCTTTTGGCCGGTTGTATTGGGTTTGCGTGGCAAGGTCATTGTGGCAGGGTGGCTACAGGGCTTCTGTGAGAAGCTGCCAGAAGCTTCCCCCATGTCCGACAGAACCAATGCCATCTGGCATCAAGATGGACCCACCGCTGACCAAGGCCAAGGCCATCAGCAATGGTGGTAGCGCCTCTGGGATAACACGGCCAAGAAGAAAAAAACCCTGCGTAAAAGGGCATTTTCAGTTGGAGAGAGGAATGAGAACTCTGTAGACACCAAGGTCAGTGTAGAAGGAGGGAGAGGAGCAGAGGTTCCCCTGCAGCCCGTGGAGCAGACCATGGTGGGGCAGGCCATGCCCCTGCAGTCCATGGAGGTCCATGGTGGAGCAGATCTCCACCTGCAGCCCATGGAAGCGACCCCAAGTTGGAGCAGGGGAGTGCCTGAAGGAAGCTGTGACCCCGTGGGGAGCCCGCACTAGAGCAGTGAAGTTGAGCCCAGGAAGAAGGGAGGGGTTGGTGGAAGCTCTTTTTTAAGATTTGGTTTTATTTTTCATTACCCTAATCTGACTTTTGACTGGTAATAAATTAAACTAATTTCCCCAAGTCGAGTCTGTTTTGCCCATGACAGCAATTGCTGAGTGACCTCTCCCCGTCCTTATCTCTACCCATGAGCCTTTCATTGTATTCTCTCTCCCCTGCCCAGTTGAGGAGCAGGAGGGACAGAGCAGCTTGGCAGGCACCTGGGGTCCAGCCAGGATCAACCCACCACACCAGTGCAGCACTGCTTTCCAATTTTTCCCTTAACATCCTCAAATTTATTAAAGAATGAGTGCTGGCCTCAGCCAAGTGTGCTGTTCCCATCTGATGGGGATTTTCACTTCCCACTCTGAACCTCCACAGGTGAACCCACTTTTCACCCAAAGCACTGCATCCTCAGCCCCCTCTCGCCCTGGCTATTGCCAGCACTCTGGCCATGAGCACACCAGACCTGGATGCAGTTTAAGACCCCCCGAGCTGGGACAGGGCCAACTTCTCTTCCTGCGGCAGGGCTGGCCAAGTGCCAGGCTGAACCTGGTACACACACATTTTTAAGACCCTTCATCCTAAAGCAGCGGTTAGCAGGTAAAAACTGATAGTGGTATCAGAGACCCATCAGATGCTGTTTTCTTTTTTCCTGACAAGGGGCAGCGCTGGCACGGAAAGGCTGTGGGACCCTAAATGCCCATCATTCTCCCAAGACCTTCAGAGGCTGCTTTTACCCCAGACTCCCCATCACCAGAGGCAGGAAGGTCCATCCTCAAAGCTCAGTCTGCAGGTGAGGGCTGGGACACGTCTTGATGAACCCAGCACCTGCCCTTTTTGAGGGACTTTGGTGCAGTTCCTCCCGCAAGTGAAAAGTTATCATCATAGTTATCACAGAATCATTAAGGCCGGAAAAGACCTCTAAGATCACTGAGTCCAACCATCCATCCAGCACCACCACGCCTACTAAACCACATCCTGAAGTGCCACATCTACACGTTTTTTGAACACCTCCACGGATGGTGACTCCACCACCTCCCTGGGCAGCCTGTTCCAATGTCTGACCACTCTTTCAGTAAAGAAATTTTTCCTAATACCCAATCCAAACCTCCCCTGACACAACTTGAGGCCATTGCCTCTTGTCCTATTGCTAGTTACCTGGGAGAAGAGACCAGCACCTGTCTCACTACAATCTCCTTTCAGGAGGCTTCAAAAATGTCACCAAAGCAGCTGAAAAGCAGTGGGCTGTAAAATGGGTCTGTGTTTTGCCTGATAAATCTCTTCCTGAAGCTGTTAACTGAGCTTCTGGAGCTGTTGTTAGTACAAAGGAGTGGAGGTGATGCATTTGAAAAAACATAACTCGGTGCCTCATTTAAAAAGTCTTTGTCCCCATCAAGCTGCATTTCTCGAGCCATTCATCCTTCGGGGGAAATGGTTTTAAAATGCAAGGCAAATTCACCTCCTGCGCTGCCTGGGGCTCCGGTCTGAGCCGGCCGTTTGGGCTGATCGCGACCGCTGGCCACTGCTGAAGTCTGCCTCAAACACCCCCTGCACCTGGAGAGATGCTGCTTAGCCAAGGCCACCCACCCGGCAAGCAGCAGCTTTGTTTCTTTCAAAACGTGCAGAGCATCTTCCCCAGCCTGCCCAGTCGCTCACCTCCCGTCGGAGTGGGGAGCGGCTCCTGGGAAGGCAGCACTCACCCCCAGAGTCCCCCCGGGTGCACCCCATGTTCTTCTGCCCCGCAGCCCACCTCCTTTGTGGAGATTTTCCACCTCCTGGCACCACCACTCCTCTCCCACTGCAAAGGTCCCCATCGGGACCGGCTCCACGCCCCAAAATGCAGCTGCCCGCAGTGACCGCAGGGCAGCCCCGGGGAGAGGTGGAAGCCAGCAGGCCCCCAGACCGTTTAGCTTTCAGTTCCCAAAGCCAGCTCAGGCTGTGCAGCACACACAGCGCTGACAGATTTAATGGAGGGCTGCAAGTTTAAACCCTCTCAGTGCCCAGCACATCTCAGCGGAGGGCTTCAAATATTTAAGAGTATGTTTATATTCGAAAACAGTGACAGGGACAAGCCAGCCAGTGCCTTCTGAAACGCCAGCCAGCAATCGCTCCCAACCAGCCAGATCAGCTGCACCATCTTGTTTAAATCCAGCGACCAGGATGCAACGCAAGCGGCTGCACAGCGCGGGTGGGATGCGCTCTCAGCTGGCCACTTTCCTGAAAACTCACTCCTGGGACTTCCAATTTTGTGAACCACTTTGCTAGAAGAAGGGTTTGCTCAGGAGCATGCACAGCAGAAGCACATGTCCAAAACCCATTCAGCTGCAAAATAACAGAGTTGTAAAACTTGGTTTTACTCATACAAAGGCACTGCCTTGTTATCTGTGCAAGCAGAGTAAGGCGACCCAGGTTTACAAAGAATTTGTCATTGAAGGATAAAGATGTGTTGCTACATTGGGCAGACATATTCAGATAACTACATGAAAATACAGTGATGGTGGAACTGCGGGTGACGATGACCCTTTCTTGCACCACCCTGTATCTTTAAATTTAGCACAAAGTGAGATTTGTTTAAGAGAAGGGCAAGAGACTTGCCGTTTTGGGGTTTTTTTTTGGTAGAATAACAGCAAGAACTGCAGGTGAATATGGATGACAGGAAATGTTGACCGTCCTGGCTTTAACTTGGGGAGTGAATTTCAGCTGGGTGGTCGCAAGGGGTTTTGCTGACTGCAGACCCAGGTGGACCATCCTGTACCAGACCCACATCTGTCAGATCTTGAAGACCTGGGGTTATAAACGAGTTGTCAACCAAAACCTCTGCTGCTGCGTCCGTGTGGTGAGTGGAGAGCTGGCCAGGCTGCAGCCATTAGACATGGCTTCTGTGGGTAAATTCCTCTCATGCTGCGCTTGGAGGAGGTTACTGAGGCTGGTTCTTCATCTGCCTCTGCACCTCAGTGACAGGGAGAGGTCCCTGTGCGCGATCCACCCCGCACATGGCTCGGCTGTACCAGGAACCCAGCTTTTTCCTAGACGACAGGTGAAGCAGCAACACCTAATCTGAGCAATGAAAGGATTATTTCCACAGCTGCCACTCAATTGCAACAGCAGCCCCAGGGGTCTACAGAAACGCACAGAAATACCCACAACTGCAAGGCTGGTCCTGCCCCCCGCTCCCAGCTCCCATCCTGACCTGCTGAGGCACCTTGTCCCTGCCTGCAGCCACTCCTGCCCACAGCTGGCAATAAGGCTGCGAGGCAGCTGGACCTCTGGTCTGTCTCAGCATGGCCATGTCTGTGCTCCTGCCTCTGATAAACGGTTGCTGCAGACACCAAGTCACTCCTACAGTTCCCTTTGAAACCTCCCCATTTTTCAGCATCGTTCCAGGAACTCCTGGAGATGGAGAAGCCAGAAACAGTTCTCTAGCAAAGATCATCTCGTGTCTGTTCCCTGTTTGCTTTTAGTATTCCCCTGTTCAATACACCTAGTGCACAACAGCATGGAAAATACCCGTTTCTTACTGAAGAACACATCAAAGAGCCAAATACATACAAAAATATTGACTGAGCACCTCAGTCTTCTGAATCAGAGTTGGCAATTTTCCATCCTTCGACTCTTTTTCACTTACAACTCCCCTGTCTCCATGTGACTCTGGATTTAAGGGTTCTGTCTGCTTGTTCATATCCTGCTTGCCAGAGATTTTGTTCACGTGTTCAGCAGCCTTAATCAAAGAGCAGGCTTTTCTAACTCTGCACGTATTGCTGCTAATGATCTCAGCTTCTCATTTGAATTGTACTGGATTCAGTTCATGAATGATGTCTTCTTTCCTTTTTGCAATCAAATCTGATTTCCAGGTGAGGAAGCCCCTTTACCCTAGTGCAATGCTAGAGGAGATGCTGGAGTCTAAAAATCCCTTCCTGGCCTCTCTCCAGCCAGCACCATGCCTACTTTTACATTTTCTCTCATGCAAATTTGTCTTAGGATTACTTATACACACCCATACGCAAATATACATATGCACACATACGTATGCGCAGTCAAATGAGGACGCGGAAAGATCCCAGCCCTGCTGAGCCTCTCACTCAGCAGAAAGCAACACCCCAGACCTGGAGACCTTGCAGCCCCGCGTCCCAGGGCTAACGGGGGTTATCAGGAGTACATCTTGCAATGCTCGAATGAGAGCATGCGACCCAGGCACGCTGGTGCCAGAACTCCAGAGGCTTCGGGACGTCCCTCCTGCGATCGCAGGAACTGTAGGGAAAAAGTCCATCCAAGAAACCGGGGGTTTTGCCTGCCAAACCCTGGGTGCAGCCAGCTCCCAGCAGACGGGTATCTCAGCACATCTTATTTTACTGACCTGACCTACATGTCAGGTGGGGCACAGTGTAAAAAAGGTGTGAATAATTTATTATTGACCCAGCAGGGGAAGAAGAGAATAATGAACAGATTGTTATCAGGGACCCTTCACAGTAAAGGAAGAAGAAATGTGTCACCGTGGATGAGAAATTCTACTGGTAAATGATGGCCCCCTGTGACCACTGAAAAAACGCTTGTCCTGTCCAACACCCCAGCTCTGGGGTTTTCCTGAGGTGTTGTTACCATAGTGCTTGTGGCACACAGCACCATGCACCGGATAACCCGCGTGCAGGGACAGACAGGCGTGGAGGCATGCCTATGCACAGGGCATGCACCTCTGGCGCAAGGAGGCTCTGCGCCCAGAAACCCCGTGCCAAGTCCTGTTGTCAAACTGGGACTCATTTTCTGACACTGACACCAGTACCTTGCCTACAACAGGAGTTCTCCTGAGCACCAGTGTCAGGATTTGGAGCACGGGGTCCTCACTGAAACAAACTGCCCCAGGAAACTTGCTAAACGAGAAAATAAAATGTTGAACTGGACCTGTTTTGCTGAGTCAGGATGATGTAAAGGTGCACAAAAGGAACAAACACTCCCACTTTTGAGTCATCTGATAAAATCACATACCTTGACTATCTCTTAACTCTGCTGATACCGAATGACTTCAATGGAAAATCCTCAGTAGTTTCAGGGATTGCCAGGCTCAGGTCGTTGGGAATACGCTGACTGCCTGGTAGACAGGGGTGTGCTGCACACTGTTCCTATAGATTTACACAAGACCTCATTCTGATCTTGCTCGGTGATAAAGGAGGAGTGCCATTGCACTGACAATAATGCTGAGCGGGTATAAAAGTGGGGTACGATCAGAGGCGGTCGGTCACCTGGGATTTTGCAAAGGCCAGCTAGCACAGCAGATATTGAGCCCTGGCCCCTTTTTCAGATGTGGGGCATTACCCTAGGATGACGCTAGTGCTTGGTAAAAGCAAGCTAAGCCTGCAAATACAGCAAGTTCCCAAAGAGACGATGGTGTAGACTAGCAAAACCCTCGGGTTAGTGGTGTGGAAAGCACGTAGAGGCTGGGGAGCCATCCTGCATGCCCTTGCCCAGCGCCCGGGAGGCTCCTTGGCCCCTCGAGGGCAGGCAGGCAACGCCATCACATCGATAGCCCTCGTGCATGTCCTGAACATCTGTGAAAGAGCAGCGTGGATTGTCCTAAGCAAACTTTTACAAGCCCTCCCCCATCACACACTGCCACACGGTCTTTCCTTATAATGCATTTTTTTTACATTTTCCCTGCTTTGCCATTTGCCTCTGTGCAGCAACAAGGCATGGGGTGAGCCCACGCGCTCATTCCTACGGCAACAGGCACATCGCTGCTGGGGGTGGGGTCTTTCCACCCAGGCCACGAGGTGGTTTCAAGGTGGCATTGCATGGCTGGTGTCAATGCTTCACCAAGGCTTGCAGGAAGCAAAGCAACGGCTCTGGTGAGACTACCAGGACTGCATCCGCACTGGCGGGGCTTGTGGGTCTCTGTGCTCGAGCGCAGAAAGCGACTCGAATGTGGGAGGATGCCTGTGTCCTTAACCACATACTATTCGGTTCTTCCCAGACCAGTCTTTATCTAGTGTGCGTTTGCCAGCCATCTTCAGCCAAGCAGCTACGCTGGCTTTCAGCATCCTTTTTCCCCTGACGGTGGGTGCTTATTTGCCAGTGAACATGAAGGTTGTTGACTCCAAATTCAGCAAAAAATGGCTCAGAATGACCTGCTGGCCTGTGCCCCAGGAGCAGAGAGCTGAACTGCAGCGGGGAGGCAGCCAGCAGAGCCCCTCCGTGGGCACCAGCCTGCAGGGGCAGAGACCCCCAACCCACCAGGCCCAGGGTATTAGCCCGGCACCGCTCCTCCTGCTTAGGATGAAAGCCAGGCAGTGTCCCAGCTCTGCAGGGTGAATAACCAGCTGTAATAAAGACAGCTAATGCTACAAAACAGTAAAGCAGCCATCAGTTAGGGTAAGAATGTCACTAATGGCTACTTTTCCAGCCCTGCTTCAAAGCACGGGCTTTCAGCAGAGCAATTAAAGCAATGCCCAGAGTGGAAATATCTCTCGTAAACCAAGTCCCTCTGGGTGGTTTGGCAAATTTGCAAATTGTGCTCATGCTTAAGGTTCAAAGGATGTAAAAAGGGTTTAAAAATTTGGGAGAGGGGGATGATGGGAAAGTATGTACATTTTAAAAAAATACCTTCTGGCTCTTCCTGGATTTGCTCCTAGGGGTTTGGTTCAGGGTTTCCTCTCTTCTTCACCAGTAATCGCTCCCCACCCCCCCACCCCCGCAAGCAGGAAGAGCATTTGTGTGGACCCAGGTGCATTGCCCATGGAGGAAACCATTACTGGCAGCGCCACAGACCTGTAAGTGTCCTCTGTCTCCAGCACGCACAGCGCAAGCGGTGTCCAAAGAAGCTTCCCGACCCTCTCTCACTAGCTAGCTTCAGCAATGACCTGCCACAGTCGGATCTCTCCTGGGGAGCAAATAAAGTTCAGCTCTCAGCTCAGAGCAAGTCAAGAAAATTTGCTTTGGAGGAGTGGCTGGTTTTCAAGTGCTATGGTTTAATTGCAGCAGAGCAGTCTGTCCAAACGCACCACATTCAAGGAGATCCTGCAGCTCTTCTCTGCCTACGAGTCTAGGACTGAAGACAGTGTGCTCAGACAAAATAACACAGCTTCTGTGCTGCAGACAGAGTGCTGGCAAGTGCTGGGCTTATTAGTGGTCATTGTGGCAAATCCATTTATTCTACTTACTCAAAAAGGAATGAGAGACATGGTGTTCTGTAATTTTGAAGTCAATTCGGCAGTGGTTAAGTGACAGAAAACAGAAACTGAGTCATCTTTATTTGTGAAGTCCAGCATTAGATCTCCAGCATAAAAAACAAACTACTAATCCACCTCCCCACCATCCCACCACCACCCTGACTGCAAGAATTTAAAATTTCGCCAACTCATCCTAGTAAAGCAGTCCTGTTGACTGCAAGAGGCTGCCTTTTCATGGGTCAGACCAATAAGCAAACTAATTTCTGCATGTCACACACATTCAGCAGCTTGGGCACAAAGGAGATGTATGGGGGTGAAGACAGAGGCATTTCCACGGGCTGCTTCCCCTTCCTAAAGTCACTGTCTGTCCTCCAGCAACGGAGCCTTGCAATAAAAGGAAACAGGAACCAAACTGCTCCTGGTTTTGATTTTTGCAAGACCAAAACCTCAGCTACATTGGGATGCAAATCTAGCACTGAACACCACGAAATATCCACTGATTCAGGTTTGTTGGAAATATATACCGGCCACGTAAAGCAGTTCTACTTTCACATCCCTGGAAGTTGCATCAGTTAGGTCTTACTCAGTAGAGATCATCCCTGGCACAGATATGCATAGGAAAGGGGGATTTCAACGTGCACTTCTAAAATTTTTGCCAATCTTTGTCCACTTTTATTTAGTGGTAACAGAGCATACAGTGACTAAACAGGTCATACTAACATACCAAATACAAAACACACCTTTTCTTTTGGTTTTCTGGTAAGGATCCTTAGTTTTTGGAAAATAATCCTGTTCTACTCCAGTCACCAGATCCATGCCAGCTAATAAAGAGGGCCAAGCAACACAGATCATCATGTTTTTTTATTGAAAATAGGAGCGGGATTGTGGCCAGCTGCCAGGAAATTAAGGTAAGATTAGCTAGGCATTTCTTGTTTCAAAGCCCTGACCTTTCATCCCTGTTTGAATGTCCACCTTGGTATACACCTGGAAGAGGTAGTTGCTTCTTATAATGGGCAAATCTCTTAATAGTGCCAAACAAGGAAAACAGGAAAGAAATCAGGAAAAAGCAAGCCTCTTACGGGGAGTGGGGAAGCAGACTCTGTAAAACGGGATGCGGACACATCTTGTACTGGGGGAAGGTGGTGTGTTTTCTCCCAGATACGCTTCACAGCAACCCTTCATGGTATCTGCATTTAGTGGGCACTTGTTTCTACCTCTGTTAATGAGTAATTGGAGCCTCAACTTCTCCAGGCCTGGACCTGGTTCTCTTGACAGAAACCTGCAAGCAGGTCAAAGACACCTCTCTGGCTAATATTTCAGTCCTGAGGGCGCAAGAAAGACAGACCCTGGGGGAAAAGGGAAGCTATCTCTTGGGTGGGTGTGAGCCAGAAACTCAAAGTTTACACACCAGGTCATGAACAGTCTTGAGGTGTCCTGCTCCAAGGCTGGTTACTGTTTATTTCCAGGACCAAATAGACAAAGGCATTAAATTAGGAATTTTCTTATCCACCTTCCAATAAGACCACACCTTGACAAATACTGTTTTGCTACTGAAGGTCTGAGATACAGTCTTGAGGCATTACTGGTGTATTTGGTTTAATCTATGTAGAAAAAAAAAATATGAGGACTGAGTTGTTTTTACAGAGTCCTGCATGGATTTATATTGTGTGAGGGCTGCAGAAATAAGAGCACTGAGCAGGTGTCAGAGACTGCCCAGCACCTTGCAGCCCAAAGTATCATATCAGCTGGTTTCCAACCTATATGGCAGCCAAAAGCAACGTGAGCCAGCCATGATAAAAGAATAGGTATGCACACAAAAAAAGCAAGGTGCAGTTCAGTAGTCTTTGCCTCCTGCCATGTTCAAAAAACTGAAAGGCCAGTGACCAGTCAATGCAAATTACAGCCAGCAGTCCTCTTGGGAACACCAGCTTTGTTTTGAGTTAATACACACTGGGCGATTCTCCTGATTGACGAAGGCTGGAAATATTCCCAGGTATTGCAGTCGCTGGGGTTGGTTTTCACGCTGGGCATGTAACAGCCCAGACCTGGGTGCCCTGCATTGTTGTCTCCATTTCATCTGCTTTAAAGAACTTCCTTCAGCCTCCCCTCAGCCAGCTGCGCACTGGCCCCGCTCTGACGAGAAGCAAGCCTAGCCTGGGTCCAGAGATCCCCAAACCCAGCAGCAAACCACAGCCTTGCATTCTGCCTGTCCACCCCAGCTGCCAAACGAAGCGGTGTTTGCAACGACCCAACAGTTTCAGCACTTTGCTGAATTGCAGCCTGAAACCAGTGTCCCAAACCTCGCAGTGCAAGCCTGGTGTCTGCAGCGGTGCAAGGCTGGAGGAGCCCGGTTCCTCTCTCCTGGTGACTTGACTTTCAGCAGGAGATCGGGAGCAAAGCTGCCAGGTAACAGCACTTGGGAATGGGACCGTGCTTCCCACAAACACGAGCAGGGATTCCCCACTGGACCTGTTTCTTTCTGCACACAACCCTTCCCAAAAACAGCATGCTTTCTGTAAGACGCTATTGACAAAAACTGGGCCTTTATTCCAATACTGAAGGAGAAGTGAGTCAAAAGAGCCCATAATCTCGTTAAGAGCTCAGAGGGCTCCGAAACGTTAATTGGCCTGTCTAGATCAGCTCCTTGTCTGGACACTGCTATTGCAGCCTCTCTTGCAAATGTTGAAATTAGAGCATGGGACAACACAAAAAACTGACTTTCCCTTCCTTACATTGCATCACCTATTTCCTGCCTGCACCCTTTTTTTCTTTCATTTCTTAACAAAAAAGAACAAGCTTTTGCATTTCTATTTTTTTCTGCATCGCTATGTTTCCCTGCTTTGCAGGTGCTGGGCAAAAGCTATGGCTGTGATTGCATTAGAAGGAGAATACATAAATACGATCCTAAGAGTAAGCCTAGGACAGAGGGTGCTCAGCCAGCACGGCTACCACGCTGGCGTTGTGTAACAGAAACACGACTTAAGGGCCTCTGCTGAGCTCCACGGCAAGGTTCAAGTTTGCAACTTGAATTTGGGTCAAACCTGAAGAAAATCTCCAAATGTGAGAGCCGTTGTGACTGAGACAGAACCTCCCCCAGGCCACAGTCAGGGCTACTCGATTTGGAGCAGAGCATGCCTCACCCACCCCTGTGGTACTGACAGGCACTGTGCAGACAACCACGCTGAAACCCACCAGCCCGCGTGGACTTCCCAGGCGCTCTCCTGCAGAAACCCCTGCTGCACCAGCACCATCCACCGACACCAAACATGGGGTGGCCATGGAAGAAATCAATGCCTGTCCTTGCAGCAGGGCACTTGAGCCCAGGTAGGTGTGCCCAGCCCGTTTGTCTCTGGTGACAGTAGCATTACCTTCATCCAGAACCATCTCTCCTCAGGCATGCCCAAAGGCTGTTAATGAGTGTCATGCTTCTCAGAAACTTCTCATAAGTCATTTCGGTGTTGCCAGGAGAAGAAATTGCATGGCAATAAACCAGAATTGTTTGGTTCCTGTTAATTAGCCAGCAAGGCGGTAAACACTAACTACCCATGAGATTCATGTCATGCATACAGATGTTCAGGTCTCCCTCTCAGGTGAACGCTTTTTTTCTTTTATTTGGAGATTTCTGGTGGTGGGCTGTCTTGTGCATCCTCTAGAACACAATAGCATGCATGGGGTGGGGAGGTAAACGTGCAGCATGGGAAGGAAAAGCAGCAGCTACGCCTCCCTGCATCGCTCATCGCTGTCAGACCCTTTGCCCTGCAATGGGGCAGGGAGTTGGTATGACAGCACCGGCTGCAGCAGCGTTCATCTTTCCAACAGAGCAGAAAATGAAGGGAAGGTCCACACATTCCCTTGCACCTTCACTGTGTGCACGACCACAGCTTGACTGGGAGGTGTGTGGTCCACAGGCAGCACGGCCAAGTAACCTGAAAGCCTTTGACAGCCAGAAGCTGAGGTTCAGCCTGGTTATAGATGGGGTGGAGAGTGACCCAGTGCTCCTCTCTCCATCAGGCACTGCCACAGCTACGGAGGGTCCCAACAGAGGACGATGGCCTGGGCTACACGGCTCCACACATAGTGGGGAAGGCCAAGGCTTTGTCTTCTCACGCCCCTCAGGCTGCGCCGGCGGAGGCTCCCTGTCCTCTTCCGCACCAATACACAAGGCGCCTGGGGCTGAAAGATGTCTGGAAACCATCACCAGCATCTGCGTGACCTCTGGCCAGGGGTACACCGTGGTACCATCTGCCGGTGGTAACCCCGGCCATATGGATGCACCCACGAGCCCCACATACATGTTGGCCAAGCAGCCATGACAGCCTTACGAAATAGATGACACCTGCCACCAGCATGGATGTGACACCATTTACAGCATCTCTTCTGCTCAGATTTAGCAGTGGCTTGAGATGGCCAACGGGTAAGTCAGACTAGAGGGGAGGCTCCTCCGTCCTGGTGCTCTGGCTGTGTGTGGTTCCAGCATGAATCACAGCCACCTCCAAGCGTGCGGAAGAGGCAAGTGAGCAGATGCATGTCTCACGAGGCAGACAGCTAGTGTTGTTTCTTCCTGTCTGCTTTAGGGCATCTCAGCACAAGACAAGTCCTCAACTTGTTTTGATCTGGCTAGCAATTTTTCTTGCCCTGGTTTTCAACTGCTTTATTACAGGTACCTTGAAGGAGCCTAAGTTTTTGCAGGATGTGGTGACCATCTTCTCGCCCATCCCTGTACCTTTAAAATTGGTTGCAGTCAGACACTGCATAATTTCCACATCCAAAAATACAATTGCTTTGAAAACTGTCAGCTGGAGCACTTCTGCAGTGTAAACACAGGCTCTTCAGCATCACCTGGTCAGATACAGAAATGCAATTGTGTGTCTATTTTCAGAAATGGGAGCTTGTGCACACCTCCCTACAGTGAGGATTATATTTCTATTAATGAGCCTCTGGGAAATCACAGACTGTATGTTTTTTAAACTTAGCTCATACCCACACACAACCACCCCCTGACCGGAGCCAGCATCAAGAGATGGAGCACTCTCATTTTTGGGTAAGGAAACAGGACACTCATGTTTCATGGATTGCAGAGGCAACCACACATCTGCTCTTTGAAAATTTCATCAACCCCCCAGCCTAGGGACAACTGTGGGTGCAAGGGCAGAAAGCAACATCTGGAGATGCTGTAGTGCTCTGAGGGCCACCTTGCAGGAGGGATGTGATGCCACCCCAGGGATAAGGTGATGTGGAGGCCCTGAGACACACCAAGATGGAGGCTCAAAGACAGCTTGCCTCTCTCTTTCCATCACTTTTCCTCCACAATGTTGCCAGCTCCTTACCGCATGTGCTAAAACAACCCCAGGCACCAGGTCAGCCCATTGCAGGGTCCAACACAAGCATGAAAATAAGAGCTGTATGGAGATCCTAAGAGAGATACCACACTTGCCCATCTGAAGCTAGTGAAGATGAGCCAATGTCCAGCATCTGTTCTGTTTTTTGGGGGCTGCCATTTCCTACAGAGAGCACAGGAGCAGCCCTCTGAGCTTAGGGACCTTGGGGCCGAATTCGTCTCTGCAGCGGCCCAGGGACGGTGCAGAGCTGGAGGGACAGGAGTTATGTGAGCCCCACACCCTCCTGATAAGGCCCTGGACAACTCGGTGGCCCCAGCGAACAAACCACATCACATATTTTTAAATCAACCATAGCAAATGCATCACTGCTGAAGGTCAAAGTCTCCAGTTATGTCTGTGGCTGATGCAGAAGAAACATCTGGAGGCCCAATATCTGGGTCCCTCAGCCTGCAGGTTGTGCAAGCAGAAGCAGATTCAGAACTACACAGAAATGCAGTATTTTACTTTCAGATGAAAAGAAACAGAGCATGGTGAGCAGAGGGCAAAAAATCCCAGGAGAGGTCAGGAATGAAGAAAAAAGCAAGACAGGGTCACAGGCGAAGCTTGAAGAGAGAGAAAGAGAAACAAAGCAAAATAGTTTTGGGCATCAGGTACTCAAAAGCAAAGTTTGTCATTGGATCAGTCTGCGATACGAATGCGATGCAGAGTGAAATGAGGAACCGAACCCCTCTTTTCCCCACAGCACTCCTCACACCCTGCTTCCCGCAAGCAGCACGGCGTGCTCCGCCACAGCACGCTGCCAAAAGGCATTAGACCAGTAGCCATTCCCCTGGGAGACCAGACTCGGGCTTGATGTGAGGACATCTGAATGGTGACAGTCACAGCAAACACTTGGTGAAACCGCAGAAGCCCACCTCCAGCACGTATGGATTGTTTTCTGTCTGTTACCAAGCTTTTAGAAGGCAGCTAAGCATAATTACAGCTTGCAACTTCTCCACATTGCTTTACAAAGAACCCAGGTGTGACATCAACACTGAGAGCTGCTTTTAACACAGATGTGAGCATCACTTCACTGACAACACACCAATTCAGTGTATTTCATTCACAGAACTTGCATTTAAGACAAAGTAAATGAAGAGAACTCAGCAGACTGTGCCAGTGGATGCTGAGCAGGACCTGCCAGTCCTCAGGTGGGCTCTGATGATTTCCTGGGAACCCTCTAATGAACAGGGTCCTACCCACATGACGAAGAACAGCCTCATCTCGGGTGAAATGCATACATCAGTCATTTCCAAGTACTCATTTCAGACTAAGTCTGAATGAAAAGCACTGGACTTATTCCCTGGTGTATTGTGTTTGCGTGGCAAGGTCTTGATACCAGGGGGGCTACGGGGTTGGCTTCTGTGAGAAGCTGCCAGAAGCTTCCCCCATGTCCAACAGAACCAATGCCATCTGGCACCAAGACGGACCCGCCGCTGACCAAGGCCAAGGCCATCAGCGATGGTGGTAGCCCCTCTGGGATAACATGGCCAAGAAGAAAAAAACCCTGCGTAAAAGGGCATTTTCAGTTGGAGAGAGGAGTGAGAACTCTGCAGACACCAAGGTCAGTGCAGAAGGAGAGGCAGGAGCAGGGGTTCCCCTGCAGCCCGTGGAGCAGACCATGCTGGGGCAGGCCATGCCCCTGCAGCCCATGGAGGCCCATGGTGGAGCAGATCTCCACCTGCAGCCCGTGGAAGTGACTCCAAGTTGGAGCAGGTGGATGCCTGAAGAAAGCTGTGAACCCATCAGGAGCCCGCGCTGGAGCAGGCTCCTGGCAGCACCTGTGGACGTTTGGAGAGAGAAGCCCATGCTAGAGCAGGGTAAGAGAGTGAGGAGGAAGGAGCAGCAGAGACAATGTGTGATGAACTGACCATAACCCCCGTTCCTCATCCCCCTGTGCCATTCAGGGGGAGGAGGGAGAGAATTTGGGAGTGAAGTTGAGCCCGGGAAGAAGGGAGGGGTTGCGAGAAGGTGTTTTAAGGTATGTTCCTATTTCTCATTACCCTACTCTAACTTTTCATTGGCAATAAATTAATTTCCCCCAGCTGAGGCTCCTCTGCCCATGACATCGATTGCTGCGTGGATCTCTCCCTGTCTTTATCTCAACCCACGAGTCTTTCATCGTGTTTTCTCTCCCCTGTCCAGCTGAGGAGGGTGAGGGACGGAGCAGCTTGGTGGGCACCTGAGTCCAGCCAGGGTCATCCCACCACACCCAGAAGCAAAACACACACCAGCTTGCATTCCTCCTCCATGCAGACACCACACACGCACTTATTCCTCGTGGCTTGCTTCCTCAAAGACATCTCCACATGCATGCCGACAGCTTGTCCTGACATGCCAGCATTTGCCTACAGTCAGGCGAAACCAGCACATATTCTTCCCCAGACAAAAAGCTGTGACAATGCAGATGTCCTCAAGAAGGCAAAAATCTCTATTTGTCTGCTCTCCAGGAGTCTCTTGGTGCAGCCCTGACATCCAACTCTGCAGATACCCAGCGCAAGCACAGCAACCACAAAGTGCAAGATTTCAGCTTCATGCTTTGGCCAGGCCTTGAACTTCTCTTTTCCTCTTTCACAGAATCACAGAATGTTAGGGGTTGGAAGGGACCTCTGTGGGTCATCTAGTCCAACCCCCCTGCCGAAGCAGGGTCACCTACAGCAGGCTGCACAGGGTCTTGTCCAGGGGGGTCTTGAATATCTCCAGAGACGGAGACTCCACAACCTCCCTGGGAAGCCTGTTCCAGGGCTCCATCACCCTCAGAGGGAAGAAGTTCTTCCTCATGTTCAGACGGAACTTCCTCTGCTTCAGTTTGTGCCCATTGCCCCTTGTCCTGTCACTGGGCACCACTGAAAAGAGTCTGGCCCCATCCTCCTG
>Ga0065711_1006472_pt1 | contig 19843 bp, 10 predicted proteins | sample Hoacrofraction12_FD_59098 | JGI IMG/M metagenome (GOLD analysis project Ga0065711, IMG submission 59098) | Hoatzin crop microbial communities from Cojedes, Venezuela - Epithelial fraction 12 v2 (version 2) | ecosystem: Host-associated > Birds > Digestive system > Esophagus > Crop | place... | reverse complement strand
GTCCGGAGGGGTGCCCCCGCCCGGAGGCCGCCCAGCCTTCCCGGAGCTGCCCTCGGGGCGGGCGGCGGCCGGCGGAGGGCGCTGGGGGCGGCCGATGGGGGTGACCCCGGCCCGGGTTTGGCGGGATCCCCGGCGCTGGTGAAGGGCCCTCTGAGGGGGCAGCGCGGGGGCCCTCTGAAACCACCTCCTGACCGCCCGGGCCTTTACACGCGCAGAGGCCTTGGGACCACGGCTGCTGCCAGCGCGGCCGAGGAGCCCAGACGAGTTTTTCTCTGGAAAAACAACCCGCCATGGCCTCATGGGTGAGCGCGGTCTGGGGAGCCCAACCCCAGCCACCCGCCGTCGCCGTCCATCTGGGCTGTCACCCCTGGCTCCACGGGCAGCAGGCGTTGACAGGAGACCATGCAGCAGACGTTGACAGGAGACATGCTGGCGCTGCGGGCTGTCGTCTCCGCTGGCTGCCATTGCTGATCAGCGGCACGCTGTTGGGAGAGGAGCCGGCACGAAGTGCCGCGGTCAGGGAACAAGAGGCTACCACAGCCCTCTCAGAGCTGGAAATGGGGGTTTAGCTGGGATCTGCCGAACAACCAAGAGTCTCCATGACATAAAAGACTTTTTAAAAGCCACGAAAGTCACTGGAAATGGAAATTATGAGGTCGTGACTGGCCTACTACCTAACAGTGTCGAGTTGTTCACTAACCGGTATATTTTAGTACTTTTGCAGTCTGAAGTGTCGCCTTTAAAAAAAAAACACAATCGTTTCCGGGTCATTTAAGAGCTTCTAAAGTGATCTTCCATTCCACAGAAAGCGTGGTGTTTCAACAACAAGCAATTTTTTTTTCAACGTTCAGGAATTCTCATTAGCAAAGTATTTGCATGTGGCAGCTCCGTCAAAGTGAAGTGTTTTCCATATGTCTGGTGGCTATTGTCCTCGAATTGTTTACTGCAGCCCTCCTACTGCCTAACAAAGGATGGATTTTGCAGTATTACCTTTCAGCATTGGCTGGGGAGGGAGGAGGAGGATGGCAGGGTTTCCCCCAGAAATACGGGAAAGGTGAATTACCCAAAGGAACTGGTTCTCGACCATGATTGTGCCTCCACTCACAGCGTAAGTGTGTCACAGCACAGGCTCCGTGGGCTTCTTGGAATGTGTGTTTTCGCCCGGGCTCTGTGGAGCCTCCGCGTACTCATAGGCACTGGTGACTTTTTTATTGAAGAGGGCAGAAGAAATGCGGCAGAGTTTTGCAAACTGAGCTGTGGGTCATCAGAAGGATGACCTGCCAGCCATTCAGCATGGTATGACGTACAGATCACATAACTTCTTTGTGAGGAAAAAAAAAAAGACCATTAGCAAATCAGACATTCAAGCCATTTAACACAACATCTCAATCATGAATGAGGAATTTTACACTTTTTGTGAAAACATCATTTTTTGTTGAGTTACCAGCATTTCTGTGTCAGTTGCATTCCTGTTTTATCCCTTTCTCTTAAGAAAGAGCTGAGATTTTAAAGGAACAGAACACATCTGTGCACTGGTCTGTTTAGAGACCTGCTTCAACTGGCTTGCAAATAAGAAGTGCTTTATCTGATTGTTCAGCGCTGCCAAGCTTCCTTCCAATGCCAGAGCTGCTTTGAGATGCCCCTGTTGCTGTTCGTGAGGATCCATTGTAACAAACAGCATTGATTTTCTCCTCTGAAAGACTTCTGTCTTTGCAGTTTCCCACCTATAAGATCAGTAAGTAAAAGTGAGTGAATGTGGGGCTAAAAATTCATGCCAATAGCAAAATAAACACAGATTTCAAAATGGTTTGAGTCATTCACATCACTTCCCATTTGAGAGTTGATTTATTTTACACTGGATGTATATTCTCATTGTGTTTCCAGGAGGATGCTATTCAGTCGTCTCAGTTTTGATGCATAATGCTAAAACTCTGTATTTATTTTGTTCCCTAAACTTCTGGAGGTCAGTGTTGTTTAAACCACCGCAGAGCAATAAATTTAATTGCTTTTGGTCTGCACATCTATCATTTGAGCATCCCAGGTCCCATGGGGGAAAAAAAAATGTAAAAAAACCCCACAGACAGGGAAACATTTGTTTTCAGTTTCAACTATAGTAAATATTAATATAGCATAAGTTTTCGATGTCTATTGTAGAGGGCTAGTATTGTGTCTAATTCGAGAACTGGACAGCTACATTTCTGGGCAACTTCTCTGAACACTGGCTGCCACTCTGACTTCCTTAGTTAGTACATTTTCCTCTGGCAAAAATATTCAAAGAATGAGTTTCACTAAAAAAAGGGCAAACACTCCAGAAGCTTTTCTATATCACTGATATTCCAGGAAGCAAATTTCATTCTTTAACTTGACAACGTAATACTTTACATTTTGAATGTTAACTGTGAGGCTGTCATTTTTTGGTTTGCATCCTTGCACTGAAGGCGAGAACTGGAAGGTCTGTAGGGACCATCTGAGCTTACCTAGGTTTTTTTTATGTGTAGATAGCATCAAAAGCAAAATAATTGAATGCTGCTGCTTGAACAATCTTTCTTTTATTACAGAACTACAACAGAGAAGAAGGTGGCTCATTTTCTGTATTTTAAATTAACCTTTCAAGGGAAGGATTGGTGAGGCTTTTAAGCACCAGTCAATATTATAACCTCTGTTTGTCAGCTACTAAAATGAAGTAAACTGTGATTAGAAAAACATACATAATTTAGTGAAGCCTTTCAATGCAAATGTTTTAGTAAAAACAAAATAGCTGATAAAAGTATTATCAGGTTTTTAAGTAAGGGGCTTATTCCTCAATATCTAATTAACAGGTTCTTCCATTTAAGCTGGTTTGGTTCTCAAATCCTGAGATATCAACATTTTTGAGATTACTGATCAGAGCTCTCTAGGACTACCTTCTTAGCAACAGTCTGGCCAGCTGAAAGTGCTAATTAAAGTACACTCACAGGCCCAAGGAGTCGAGCTGACTGGAATTTCCTGAACTAGTTTTCTGGTTTTGAAATGCAGCTTCCCTTCCCCCCTCCCAGATCCTAGAATTTTCAAATGTCAAAGTTACTCAAACTTGTTTTTAGGTAAGTAAAACAAGTAAACATATGAAAGGAAAGGTGATTCAGATTTTTCACTGGTCATCAGCAGATTTCAGTGAACAACAAAAACTTACTGTGTTTAAACCACCCAGGAGTGATCTAAGAAAGCTAAGGGAACTTGCTCTGAAGAGGGCAAGAGAGGAATTGTGCTTTCCGTGGAAGCGGGGTCATATGTAAGGAACATAGATTAGTGTCGGATGTCCAGGACAACTATCCTCACCCTTGACATCCCACTGTACTAAGCTGACAATGAGATATTTTTAGTTAGTATTAAATCAAGAAATGTTTGGAGTATTTCCTAATGGATTTTCGGAATCAGCAAAGTGCAGGCTTTGAGCTATGAAAGTATTTAAGTAAATAATAACATATATTATTCTTTGGTGGTTTACAACCATGTGGAAAAGCTGATTTATACTTACCCAAACCAGAAATACTTGATTGGTACTTGGGTAGTGACATGTGCTATAGGCATGCCTAATAATCAATCAAGGCAAATGACTCTGTGTATGAACCGAACCGGCATTTTGCAAAGCAAATAGTTTTCATGATTGAGATACTTGAATCTTCTAATGTTGCTACAACAGAGAGAGAATAGATGAGATGCCCGTATTTTCAAAATGGCTGTTGTTCTGCAAATCTGTAGAGGATCTGTGTTTGTACGTGGGGTTACTGAACATGGGGCTTGCGTGATTTTGCAGCTTGGACACCCCAAAATTAACGAACATAAAATCAAAGCCAATTGAAACTGCAGTCTGAGTAATGACAGTGCGTGTGATTCGATCATCAGATACGTAAGTTACCACCCTAATGTTGGAAAATGCAAAATTTAGCTGTTTATGTTCTGTGCTCCTTTTCTCAAAAATATTTCAAGAATTACTTGTGTTATACGAACAAAGGCCTGACTGCAGACACACCGACATTTTACCTGCCGAGAAGCTGTCTTAAAACATGTGCACCAACCATACAAAGAATTAACTTTGTGCTGTGAACAGTAACATACTGACTTTAAGATTTTTTTTTTTTCATTTTTGAAACCCATTACCATGACACTAAGAAAACTGTTTGGTGATAGAGACTGCGCTAAGAAAAGAAATCTCAGAGTACATAAGCCATGCGTTTTCTATGCATTAGCCTTTCACCAGCTGTTTCATCTACTCTGGAAATCTAAAAATCCCTCCGAGCCCTGAAACACAATCGTGTCTTAGATACCGTGCTGAGGAAAAATTGCTTACTTCCTCCAGAGCAGATTTGTACTTAGAACACCATCCCTGCACTCCATACACATATGCTTAACTTCAGGGCACAAAGCACATCGACTCAAATGAAGAGCTCATAGTGAGAAGTGTGAAGTCTGTGTGCAAATCTCTCAGAATGGGAGTTGTGGTTTTTGTATTTTGGGGTCAGGGACCTCAACTCTGCAAAGCACATGGAAGAGCATGCCCATATTGTATTTCACAGGCTGCTTCTCTGCTGTCCTCAGCTGTCTTTCTTTACTGTGAGCCTGCGAGCACAGCTCCGAGCGCAGTGGGTGGCCATGCCTCCTCACACCTGCAAATCACGAGTCACCTGAATGCTCAAGTGTCCAGTGTCATGTTATGTGAGGAAGGAGCCTGTTCTGCCCCGAGCGTGTCCGGACAGGCTGTCCCTGAAGCACACTCATAAATACTTTCATTGGGGTCACCAGCCCTCCGTAGACCTTTAAATATTACTACAGTACAAACACATACTAGTGATTACAGTACATGAGAACATAAATGTTTCCACTGAAGACATGCATGTCTTCTACTTGTTAAGGATGGTGCTTGCCTAAGTGTTTATGTAAATCACAGCAGGTAATGTTTATACAGCACCCAAGCCCAATGCAGAACAGCTGGAGGGAAAAATCACCTTCAACAATTGTCAATGTCATATTTGGTTTTAGATAATTAATGAAAGACTGAACAATTCCACCGTGGTGTCATCACAGCATCATCCGTGTGTAGGGAGAGAGTTTACAGCTACCTCATAACTTTCGGCATCAGTTTGCTTGCAGGCATTATTAACAGACAGCTGTCTTGCTCTGCTGTGGTTGGAACACCCTGAAACATGCCTGAGACATAAAGTGCGCCTTATATTATGCTAAATTATTAGGAGGTGACTTGAGCTTGCTGTGTGTGTATATACGCAGAGAGATGACATCCAGTAGCTGGCAGGCAAAAACCTAACCAGATACCATGGCTGGAAGCTGAAGTTCGACAAATTCAGGTTGAAAATAAAGCATTTTTGTTGTTCGGGGGTTTTTAACTTGTCTTTTTAACACAGCATAATTAGCTATTTGGATAATTTATTAAGTAAAGCAATAAATTCTTCATCTTTTAAAATCTATAAGTCAAAGCTATGGATTTATTTAAAATACACTCTTTACCAAGCTTCCATTGACAAATTTTGTGGTCTATATTATACAGAACATGACAAGAGATGACCCAAGTGACCTGAGAAACCAGAGAAATGAATTCCAGTTAATTCCATAAAGCTACAATCTTCCTAATGATCTAGTCACCCAGCTGTACAACATATACGCAGTGCCAATGCCCGACACATCTCCTCCTTGTCCTGAAGCGGTAGCAGAATAAAGGATCTCACGAATCTTGCTAGCTGGGCTGTGCCTGGCCAATATTTGGGTGATGAAAGTGCTGCATGGGGAGAATCAGTTTCATGCAGGTGAGCTTCGAGGTTTAAGGATGGAAAATCCTCATCCAGAGAAAGAAAAAAGGGCAGTGGGCTGACTGCAGGATCTGCTGCGGCAGGCGGCAGCTGGCTGGGGCGAGGCACCAGAGTGTACGTGCTCGGTTGTAGGGGGCTGAAGTGCAGGAGAGGAGAACTGTGAGCCTGGCAGGGCACTGACCTACGCCTTGGAGAACACAACAGTGGAAGGGGAAGGCAGAGAAATGCAGGCAGATGTTTTACTGCTCTTTGTACTGGTTTGCACAGCCGTTCTGTTAGTAGAGGATAAAGATGTTTGACATCTATCTGTTAACAGAAGGAGAGCAAGATGTTCACAGAGGAAAACATTATACCATGTAATGGTCTGAAATCTCCAAGTGACTGAGCGATATGGTATCAGTATTTTCAAATCAGCAATTTATCTTTACAAGTAGACCAGTGCCAAAAGACTTCTGTGAACACAAAGAACAAAATGACCCTATTATTTGTATTCATAGAACAATCTTAGCCTTGAAACAAAACAAAAAAAGGAAATAAATCTCCCTAGCAGAAAACACAGTCAAGTTCAGCTCAAAACAAGACACAGAGGTGTAGGTACCAGTATTTTAGAATATACAGAACACCGCTCATAACTATGGATAATTGTTGGATGCATTTGTAGCAATAGTGTTACAGATATGCAGAAAAACAGCGCGCAAAGCTGCTGATCCCTGGTGAGTCTTGTGTCAGTGCATGAAAAAATAGCTGCAGTGACATAAGCCACTTGGTGCATTCTTCTGTTCTAGCTTCCTGAAAACAACTCTTGCAAGAGAAACAGGAGCCTGGAGAAACAGGCGATAAATAGAAGAGAGAATGATTTTTCTATGATGGCTGCATAAATTTGTGGGGAACAGAGTGCGCTGTCTGTTGCCAGTCTAGCAAAACCTGCTGGGGTTTTTAAATGAATCAGAAAGCCAAATGTTGTTAAATTTCTCAATTCACTTAGTCTGCTTTGAAAATTGCAGGCTTTGGGCTGTGTGAGAACGGTGCGTGGTACCAGACTATAGAGCAGTCGGGGGATGGATGATGGGCTGCCGTTTAGAGGGACTGGGATTTCCTCAGAACAAAGGCTTATCCCATTTATGACATGTCTTAAGAAAGCTTATCCTGTCAAGTCGTTTATCACCCTGCTAACTAGCTACTGAGCATGGATAATGCCTCTTTGCTAGATCAGTGAGGGAGAAGAGAATTTCAGAAGAAAGGAAGGTTTTCATTTGGGGATTTTAGGAGATTGGAAGAAGAGCTGATAGGAGTTAGGCTGTCTAAGCTCTTTCAACCATGAGCAAAACATACCAGGAAGGATTTTACTGAACGTTCATAGTGTGGCTAAAATACAGCCTTTCTACTGAGGGCAACCTCATTACCTAGGTATTTAAGTTATGTGAATTGGCACAGCCTCTGTGGGCTGCAGCGTTAGATTTGGAGAATGTAAGGGATGCTCTGAGATGGATGTGGCTCTAATTACTAAAATCGACATGAATTAAGTCCATCATATATTTGTGAATGTTTCCCATAATGCTAACTATGAGACGATTCTGTGAGGAGATTTATTACAATATAGACAACACCATAAGCCCCACAATTAAGAAGCTTGATTTCCTATTTCCTGTGAGGTTGGCTCACCTTAAAGTGCAAGAAAGTTCAGACTCCATTGGAAGAACTCACTGCCTTGGGGGTATTTGTAAGGTCAATCGACTCCATGTAGCTTTTTTTCCTGCTGAGAACGTATCCTCAGCTAGCACGTTTTCTTGGCATTGACGAGAACTAGACATCTTTTAACATTCTTCCAAATTGTTATGTTCAGCTGGAATTGACCAACAGATTAAAAGACTATGAAGGAAGATGAGGACAGGTGGTGTGATATCTTCACCTTCATCTCCTCAGCACATCAGAAAACTGGCTTTGTGTGTGTACATATATGTGGGGGTGTGTGTGTATACACACACACATATACATACATACACAGACTTATGCATACAATTAAAGGAATTCTTGAAAAAAAAAAGTAGTCGCTAAATGTATCAAATATACCATCTTACAAAACCAGTGTGGTTCTCAGAATATGCCAATCAAATAATTTCCAACTTGCCTTCCTCACAAGAATTCAGTCAGAGGCTCAGGAAATAAGCTGTATCAGTGTGTGCAGATGAAGGTCATGCATCAAACTTCTCTGCTGTCTTTTTCAGTGCTGTTATGATTACTATTTCAGGGAAGTACTAAGCAGGGAGATAATATTTTTGTGATTCATTGTTCAAGCAGGCGGTACAAGGAAAAACATCAAAGTTATCAAGGATATATTCAAACCAGGTGTTACTTTGATGAAATCCAAGATTATTTCTTGCATAAAAGCATCCCTCTTGTGCTAGAAGACTACTTTTATGGGCTGTCAGAATTCACTAGTGAAGGATTTCTTGATGTAATTCACAAGTAAGAGACATACGAGTAAGGGGATTACTTAAGTTCATCAGTGCAGGATTTAATAAATTATCTTCATAGATAGCAATGAACAACACAGCAATGTTTTACGGAGTTTTTCAAGGTATCTGTCTAATCGGAAGATGAGTTAGAGGTGACATCCTCAAGCCCGCAGAAGTACAACCATCTGTACAGCAACTGTGTGTAAGGCAACCAGGAGGAAGAAAAAAACAGACAGAAAAGGGGAAAAAATATGCTGGTGAAGGCACCTCTACTAGAAAGACAAGTATTTAATTGTGTCTTCTTATAAGAGCATAGAATGGGAGCTGTGAGGATGTGTGACAACTGCCCCTCTAGAAGGGGGGAGTGGTGGGCTTGCAGATCCACACCCTACCTCACCTGAGTGCTAGTGGCACAGTTCAAGTTCACCTCCAAATTTGGGAAAGTGAAGAAGAGGCAGGACTTGAGGGACTACGTCCCCCACATACTTGCTCTTTATGTATCCCTGCCTTGAAAAAGAAACCATTATTTCACAGTATTTCATTATTGTGATTGAAAATAACTTTTAGCAAGCATCAGCTGTCAGATGAGTGACAGCGAGAGGCGTAGTCTCTCCGTTAGCACTACACAGAGAAGCAGCCTCTACCCTGTGTGTGTGGTAGTGAGTCCCCTGACAGAAGTTGTGCCAAAAAAGCCACCAGTGCATTATAATCAGACAACAATACTGGACTAAAGCAGATGCAGTAAGCTCCATTTTCTCAAAGGCAGTACAGAAAATAAAAATCTTGCCAACCCAAACCACCACGAGCCCCAGACACTCCAAATCCATATTAAAATGCATACAAAGATCGGCTATTTGTTGAGATCTACCTACTGGACTTCAATATATTTTACTAATTGTCTGAAGTGGGATAATGCTTTTGAAAGCAAAATAATCTTTCCAACACTCTTTCTAGCTATGCAAAGACTTGTGACTGGGTAAGACCAAGAAAACTGCATTGAAAAGAGATAAATTGTATGTTAACACTAGTACTTCAGAACTGAAAGTGCACTTGTAAATTAAGCATTCTCCCTGTTCAAGCATTATCTGTGCATGTGTCTCCTTTTTTAAAACGTGAATTTAACGCACAGAGCAAGCAGTCCCAGGGAATGAAGTCACCTGTTCTTTAGGACACGTTCAGTCAGCAATACCAGGAACTTGTGTGTAACAGCCCAGCTGAAATGCTTTCATCCTGACTCAAGCAGGCTGCCTTGAATAGTTTAGGTTCCCTGCTTATTCACCCTATAGCTTCTGTGCCAATAAACCACATTGTTGTTTTTAGTGATGCATTCAAGAGGGACTCATCCAAGGCCTGGTTACCTGGTGTAGAGTTCTCGGTCATTATAACGTAATGAGTTTTAAATCAGTCTAGTCCAACTCAGTAATTAAAACAAGGTACCTTGAGTTGTGCTTCTCAGATTTTCCCATACCAGGCCTTTCCACTCTATTTCATATCACTTCACTCTAAAAAACATCTTCCCATCCAGTCTGGACTTAATTACTGTTCCAACGTCAGAAGAGCAGAGATGTTTATACCTGCTGGTATTTGCTTACCACTCCTTGGAAGCTCCTTGGACTCAGCCCACATGCTGATACGACAGGTTCTGTCTAAATGCAATCGTTTACAGAAGTGCTTCTCATGCCCCCATCACCACAATATTTGATAATTCACAAATCATGTCACCAAGTCCCCTACTCTTCACTTTAGGATTGATTACAGTAGCAATGATAAAAACCAGCGATGCTGGCTTTGTGCTAGGGGAGAGCTTGCACACAGCACACAAGTTCCCAGGTGGAAGGAACCAGCAAGATTTCCAGCCCACTTGGGGGTCAGGACCTATTTTAGGTGGATCAAAATGCATCAGCAATCAGGTGTGTCCCTGGAGCCTTCTTGCTCAATTTCTATCACTTAACCTCAACCTCTGGTAGCACCAGGCTACAGCTGCTAATAGCGTTATAATTATTTGGTTGTTAAGAGCACATAAAAACCCTTAATAGCCAGAGTTACAGGTACTTTCCTATTACTGGGGCTCCCACTTTTTGCTCTGAATCTGTGATTGCAAGGGAGAAAGAAGAAAATTCCATCAGCATTTCAGGAAGAACATTTTGAGGACCCATCTCTGGCTACTTAGTCGGACCTAATCCTGCTCAGCATAGCTCTGAGAGAAATCACAGACTGATGAAGAGGTAGCCAACACTTTGGATTATTTCTCACTTGTTAAATGCAGCATGTGCAAGAAAGACTGGGAGTCTTTACCCTAAGGAGGTTGCGGTTATTTCTCTTGCCAGCCTTTCTCGTGACTATCCGTGCATTCTTCCAAACTCTCACGATCCCACTGCAAAGTGAGTAAAGTGCATATTTCCTCTGTATAAGCTATCTAGAGTGTATGAATAGCGTATTTTTCTCATCTCAAGAGCTTTCCACCTCTTGCTTGGAGAGTGATACACAGAAGGGAGAGGGAACTTCGATAGCAATTGTTATATCTCAGTGCATTTTGATAATACTGACTGTGCTTGTGATATCTCTCTTCTACTTAAGCAGCTGCTAAGTCCTATGAGGAGACATTTCCCAGGTTTTAGTTTTGAAGAGAACACTGCTGCACCAAGCTGTTACTGTGAAGCTGTTCCTGCTGCAGAATGACAGGCCGAAAGGGCCTCATATCAACTCTCAACAGCCCTGTCTTCACTCCTCCTGCATTTTAGTGCATGTTCTTGTGTTACCAACTCTCGCACTGGTTAAAACTGACTTGGTCTCACTCCCTGTTCTCCAACAAGAGCAATATTCTGAGTTCTGTTCCCTCTTTCCTCCACGTATAGTGTTTACAAGTTACACTTAGAATGTAGGTACCTGTAGGGTAGGCAGTCCAACCCCATTCCACTCTATTCCTTCATTTCTAATCTGATTGCTTGCAGAAAGCCAATTGTCCAGGCTAGAAAACACCTCTGCTGCCGTACAGTGCCCAGCACTGTCAAGCCAACTGCATTGTGTGTTGGAAGAAAAGCCACACCTGGGAATTGTCATACTGGGTAACTGCACATTCTGCTGCCGGATGGTTACAGGCAGCTGAATTACAAGTTCTAGAATGTATCTGTGAATAATGTGTAGTCATGGGTAAGTTGGAGACAAAATTTCTGAGGGAAGAAAAAAAAAGATTATTTGCACGAGTATGGTAACTAGGTACACTGAACGTAGATACTGCAGCTCTAGAGTAGCAGTACATTAGAATCAAATTAAGCAGCTTTTGGGTTTTTGTTTTAAAGGTTAAGGACTTTGGCTGGGTAGAGTATTGCTGGTGACTGAGATTTTGGTGTGATCATGTATTCTAGAGACTTAAAGCAGCCCGAGCAACTGCACTGGGTAATACCACTATGAAAAAACCTGAGCTTCTGCTGTTTTAAAACAGTGAATATATGAATAAAGATGCAAGTGGCAGAAGGATTAAACCCAACAGTATGAAAGTTTGGAAGATCTCATTCCACACTTAACCTCTGTACTGGTCAACAAACATAACACAAGGCTAAAGGCAGATGGCAGTATGCTGATCTTTTTTTGCCGTGCTGGCTAAAGTTCTGGGAGTAACAGAGTGTACTCCTCTATAGTAGCCTGCAGCCTGAAAAATACACAGATGAAGAAAACAAAAGGGTAAGACTAAAGACAGACAAGGGAAAATTGACATGTCTGAGTGCTACTGCAATTACCACCTAACTTGAAGCTTGGAGAAAAAAATGCTGATGAAGTCTGCCTAAAAAAAACCACAAAAAAACTCCACCAGAAAATGAAGCATCTCTGTCACATTCAAGTGCAACTCTGCAGTGAGTGGAAACTCGAAAAATCCCTAAACCGGGTTTAAATACACCACTAAAACCACTTGTACAAAAACTGGGCTTTAATCCAAAGCGTGGACTCAGCCAAGGCTGTCTCTGCTCAGCTGTGACAATACGGAGCAGCTTGCTTTGAGCTCACTTTGCTAAAATGCTTTCAGGTGAATATTTTGAGCCTCCAAAATCATGTATCACAATACATGTTGGTTTATCTCGATGCAACAATATAGGAAGTAGGTACCACAATAAAGAATAGGATGTTAAAAAAAAAAAATAATGGCTTACAGTTACTGAGAAGCTGTGATGCAAGTATTTTGTGTTTGGAGTTTGCATTTTAAATACTAGCTAATTCTTCATAGATGTCTCTACATTACTATTTACACAATTAGGAACGAAGCCAGTGCTTGCTAACAGACTTGGCTTGCTTTCCAGTTCTCTCCAGCCTTCAAAGAGCAAAAAAGAAAACTAAAAATCCCCAAGGCTGTACTTTCTGAGCCCACCGCATGCCTGTGCTTAGCAATCACCAAACTGAAAGATCTACACTTAGTCTTCAAGACACAAACTATGCAGAAAGAATCTCTCACACTGAGAGCTGAAGTGTGTTTCTATGCCAAGAATGGGATGCGATAGTTCGCAGTTTTTAAAATGCGGTTTATAATGAACCTGGATTTGGAGAAAGAAAGGGCAAACTAGTTCAATTAATGTCATTATGATTCTCACCTAAAAATGGAATATGCACTATTTTTTACAAACATGGCATTTCAGAGCATCAGTGACTGGTAGCATAGATGTGATACTGTTCCCCTAAAATAGTAGCAATGTTTTCAATTAACCCAAGCTGATTTACTGCCGTCCCAGACACCGTAGGGTGGTCTGGAAGAGATCTATGCACTAGCTTCACAGCCAAGTAGCTTCAAATGAATGGATAGACGCAGCTGGTGCATCTGAACATCCGTCCTCCTGGTGGCCTCGCCAAAAGGCAGTGCAGAAATTCCCAGCCCCTGACCAGGCTTACTTGTGCACACAGACGTTCAGTAAAAGGGGGTAGGGGTTTACCTGTCGAGAGGAGCATACACGTGTGCGTATATACACACTCACCTCTTGATATGAAGAACCCTTCTTAAGGTTCACTACAAAATAGCACATACAGGTGCAGCCACATAAAGAGGAGAGGGAAGCTGGAACAGATATGAAGAAAAGCTGTAGGGTGAAAGACACTAAATGGCTCCCACCCAGCTGAGAAAATAAAATGTCCGGTGCAGTGACAGCAAGCAGCAGTAACATCACAGAGTGCGGTATGGATTATACTGGGCAGACTTTGGCAGTTACCCCACCTAGACCATCCAGGCTGGTCACAGTTCAGAGCTGTGCTTTATTTATTATTCCTACAGCATGAGTTGCAAGTAGGATGTACATTTAAAAGCAGTAATTCATGCTGTTTCTAGTAACTTACTGAAATAATCAATATACAGTTCCCAACGCTCCCTACAATTACCTTTCACAACATCTCTCTAGAACACATACTGTAGGTAATAGGTAAATACAACAAATAGGTAAATGCAATTTAGACATGGGGAACTCCGACAGAGATACCATTCTGCTGGGTGTCACCCTACTGTTCTTCTCTTAAAATCTAGTTCTGCAATTGGTTTCGCTAAGAGCAGGACTAGACCGATAGATTGAGAGTATCTGAAAGTCCCTACCCAAAACATATTGGCAGGAATCTGAAACCAAGTTAGAACAGACTGAGAAGAGAATTAGAGTTCACTTAATCTGAATGCCAGACACCTCTCCTTTCCACATGCTGGGATTGAAGGCAGATACTCATCTCATACATTATTCAAAACAGAAGTGTTACCTTTTCGTGCTCAGATTTCTGTCAGCTCATGGCAAATCGCAGGAGAAAACTCCGCGTGGCCGGGAGACAGGCAGAAGAGAAATAGTTTTACACTTTCTAATAATATGAAGTGCTACCTGTTCCAGGACATTTTATTTCAGTATTAAGCAGCCCCTGTGACATCTAGGTACTTCATTCATATGACTCCAGGCTTACAATGAAGTCCAGGGTGGGAGCATGATGAGGCAGCATCGGCACATGCCATTGGAAAGGGACTTCTTGTCTGCTGTGTTTCCTGGATCTCGGGGCCAGTCTGGGTGTTATTTTCAGTCAGACGACCAAAAGCACCCATCCTGTAAGCACAGACTTAGTGAGAAAGCACCTCACCTTCAGAAGATGATGCCCATATGAAAGAAACTTATCCATCCTAACTCTCTTGTGATGGTTTTTACTTTCCTGTTGACTCAGACTTACTAGAATTACAGGCCCTTTGAATGGTATGTTTTAGATACCTACATATTTATTCTATTAGTTGTTTTCATGCACCCTTAAAATAAATAAAATTTTGAGCTAAAAGTACAATGAGAAATGACCTAATGGCTGAAACTCTGGCTTAAAATTATGAATAAAATGCATCCAGTCACAGGCTTGCTGGGCAACCACCTTTACCTGCCTCAATGTATCCCTATTTGTAAATGAGGAATTGGGACATTGCTCTCATTTTATGAAATGCCTTTAGGCTTTTAGGTAGACAGTGCATGATTTTGTTCACCAAAACCCCCATGCTTCTTTTACAGAGCGGTGCCCCACAGCTAAGTAGTAGATCTTCCTTTCCCTGGTTAAACACTCGCAACACCTCCCACCCCTTCCGCTGACGTAAAAACTGACAAAACTGAGCACAATGCGCTCTCATCATTTTCCAGGCTCCTCCAACTTCAAGATGCAACGGAAACAAGCATTGCTGGCTGCGCATTACAGGACCCCAAGTGATGCTGAAAGATCTTGCAGACCGTATTGTCAAAGAGCTGAAGTAGTGCCTCTTGCCCTGTACTGGGAGGGTCTCGGACGACAGGCAAGACAGGGCCTTGGGCAGAGGTACTGAGGTGGTGGGTGTTTTACAGCAAGCTCCTTCTCTTACTTCCAGTGGATCTACAACACATGCATCTGGTGCTGAACTATAACCATCTCCAAATACAAGGAACACAGTGTGAGACAGCTGCAGGCACACTGGAACCAAAGGAAATTCAGAAATAAGTGGGAAGAGCAGTAACTGCGGGGCAGGTGGCGTTGGTCACTTACCCACCAGTGCCCTCCAGTGGCTCACACAGCCACTCACGGAACTGAAGACAAGAACCCGTCTCAGAGGCCAAAGGCACCGCAATTGTTTCACTAATGGACAGAAATGAAAATGCTGACATCTGGATGTCAAATAGCTCTTTTAAAAATTCAAGTTCTTGCATGGAAATCTCATATCTGCTATCATTTCTTACTATATCCATAAAATCCTACGTTCCATCAAGTGAATAAAATATTGATTGCACGCCCTGTAAAATGAGACAACAGAAACCAAAGCGATTTCCAAGACAAAAATGTTTATTTGTACTAAGTCTTCAAATGGGTATACATTCACAATCTTTAAACAAACTCAGTACACGTCTAGGGCAAGCCGAGTATGTATCATTAGAGGATAATGCCTTCCTTAGTAATTCATGTTCATAAATCAAGTATTAGTTACAAATTTCCGACCTTGTATGCAAAAACCTTACACAGGGGTTAATGCTTTCAGTAAGACTATCCCAGTTGTAGGCAAAACAGAGTGTTTGTAGAACAGGATTCTAATCATTCAGTTCCAGTATCATATCAGTCCTTTAATGAGCAGTAAACATTAGTGGGGGAAAAATATCTAGTGCCAAGCTGAATGTTCTCAAGCACTGAAAAGCAAATACAAATGGTGAAGTATTTATAGAAATTTAAATAAATTACTTTAGTTACTGAAACCTCACTTTTTGTCTGAAAAGAACAAGAATATCATTACAGACTGGAGGAAAGAATTCCATAAAAACCTTTTCTCTGGGGTTGCCTTAGAATAGGTTTCTGTACAAAACAAGAACAATCAAGATTTGGGGGCTTCAGTGGTAGAAGCAGTATTGGAATAATAAAGAAATAATCTTAAAATATATATTAATTTACCAGATTTAGCTCATATAGCCCTTTATGTATCTTACAAAATGCTACTGTTCTACATACTGCATGTAAAAAAAAGTTTATATATATATATATACACATATAAAGGCAAAGCCAATCAGCTTGGTATTAAAAACAAACACAAAGCATAAGCAGACACACTTAAAGTTATGCAGTAATGAGGAGCGTATGCTCCACGTGTGCGTTAGTGTAACAGTGCTTCCAGTCTTCACACGTCCTTTTAATTGTCTAAGCAGAGTGCTTGCTCCAGGTCAGCTCTACCAGTGATTTCAATTGCCACAGACATCTGATGTTACTTCACTTCTAGCCATCTGTTATATTTAGCACTAAATCAGAAATAAGGCAAAGTAACTTTTCTCGCTGATGAATACCTGATGACATTCACGAGATCTTCCAAAAACTGCTGCAGAACATTACAGGAGCACAGGAAATGGTACTGCTGAGCTGAAGCATCTTCCTGCCTACATAAAGCTGCCCCAATGCACACCTATTTCAGAGCAATCCAGGCTAATCAAGGATGACAATTATTCCCAGGCATCCTCTTTGTTTTAACAAGTTTTGAATGATAACTTAAAGCTTCAGGATGCGCTTGTGCTCGTGATTTCTGGTCTAAAAACATCCCTGAGAACAGTGAACAACAGTTCTGATACTGCTCAGAGGTTTGGAGTGGATATTCAGAGTGGATGAGCATTCTTGTTGAGCTCTGTAAATCTCAATGCTAACCCTTGTCTCCCAGCTGCAAGAACGAGTCCACTCTTCATGCACCTAGCATACATTTTACCAAAAAAAATAGTTTAATATACAAGAAAAGCAAGACAGATTTAATTTATCTCTCTTCTCTTGCATCAACCTTAAAAAAAAATACAAAAAACCCAACCAAGCCAGTCCCACCCCCAAACTCCATAACATCACAAATTTTCCAACAATAAATAAAATTAATCTCACAAAGCACTGAAAAAAAACCTAGCTGAGATACCTGTGGAATAAAAGAGACAGGCACCTTTGAGCAGCTTTCTGGGAGACTGGTCATAAAGGACTTGATGCAGCACCCATTACAGTTCTGTCCAGTGAAATGGTAAGTTCAGAATCCACCATTTCTCTGGGGAGGCTGGTTCAGGACTACAGTCCAGCTGACGTGTCAGGCACTGGCAGGCACCGAAATGAATGTAGTCAGCGTACTGGTGCATAACCCTTTTGACAACACCAGCATCATCTAGCAGGGAATTCCCCAAACATTCCTCGGAGTGTTGTGTGGAGTGCAACACTTTGCAGCTGCTGGTTAAGCTAGAAACACAGCATGACAATTTTGAGCAGCCGATACCCAAGAGTATCCTTCCCCACCCACCAAACAATACCAGTGAAGAACGACCACAGGTACAACACTAAAATGAACCCTAGGCCTCAGGGTTCAGAATCCCCAGGTCAACATCTCCCACTTGTTAGGGGACTGGGATTCTCGAAGAGCCTAACTCCTGGGAACAGCAAGGGAAAAACCGAGAAATAGAAAAATGCAAGGATTAAAAAACAGAAGGGGAGGTAATGATCCCCCTCTAGCATATTCCCTTTAAAACAGTGTAATTAAAAACTTTAAATTCACTTAGAAATTGGTTCCAAAATAGTCTGACAGATTTAAAGACTTTCAAAAATCAAAATATTCTTCACCAGAGTTCATTAAAATATCCCTGTAGCCCCCCCGAATAATTGCTACCACTTGTTTTGCATTAAAATTGCTTAAATTAACATAATCATAAACATGCAAAATGTTAAAATTTCAACATGTATGCAGAAGAAAACCAACTTCTAATAGAAAGACTCCTAATATTTCAAGGTTACAGGCTTGATTCAGTCTCCATCAAAACCAGTGGGATTCTTCCCATGGTGTCCAGTGGATTTTGGACTAGGCCTTAATAAGAGACAACAAAACATTGTGTTTTATGCTGTAGGAACACACACAAAGTACACTTGTGTACATGCACTGGATATAGTGCAACTTCTGCACTGCGCATCTCAAAAGAGTTGTATTTTAGCCAGTAAAACAACAATCACCAAGACAACACTGCAGGCTGTAAAACAAAAACCGACACACACTCAGACACATTCATGTTGTTACTGTCGCCTAACGAGCAGCTTTGAACCAAGCTTAATGATACATCCACTTGAACCCGGATACAAATTTGAAAGGCAGAAAGCTGCATTAGTACGATGGCCTGATTGATTTTATAGGTGCTCCGGATGACTCTGAAGGCAGGATATCATCTCTCTGACAGGCTTTCCTTCATAGCAGATCTGATACACAGCAGTGAACAGTGGAAACCTGAGGAAATAGGGTGCAGAAAGCAAGTGCAGTGTAAGTTTATTCTGCAACATTTTCTTAAATGAAAGAAATAAAATGGGATGAGGAGAGGGAGAGGAGAGACTGAAAAATCAATTTCTTTTAGTATTTGTCAAGTGCTACCGCTGAGCTGAAAAGCGCTGGATAAACAGAGAACCTACATGCAGCTCTAAAATGAATCACCCTCAAGAAGCATAGCTAGCTATAATGGAGCCTGCAACATTCATTATGTATGGCACAACCATTAAGTGATCGAAAAAACTAAAAAATTAAAACCGCTCGCATTTGTCCTTGACATGCTTATAGCAGTGCTCATCTATGGTGAAAAAGGATGACTGGCACATCAGTTATGCATTATCTCTGAGCAATAATTTGATAATACAATTGCAGAATATGACACAAAGAGACCCAAGAAGAAACTGAAGGTCATTTTTAATAAGAGTCTAAAATTAAACATGGATTTTGAAACACTAAATTCTATCTCTTCTTTTTTTTCTTTTTTTTTAAATTGGCCACATCTCCAACAACCCTCGAGTTATTCAGGCTGCTTTGATAATCTGAAGGCTTCTTACAGCCAAGATGCTTTAGAGAAATTTATATTTGCTTTCTGTCCATCCTGTACAGTGACAGCCAGATAAGTCCCATTTTCGTCCCGTTTTCATACAGACCCTGGTGAATTTTAGGGATTAATTATCTAGTCACCAGAACAAATATGCCATTTCAGTGTGGCCTTTTATATTGATAAATTTTGACCAAACACACTACATTATTTTGACTGAAAAAAAAATAAGGAGCACTGGAGATGGTGAAATACTTAATTTCTGAGCGATTCAGTATACATCTGGACTAGGACTTTCTCCTGAGGAAAGTGGGACCATCAGTCACTCTAAAGCTTTCTCTGTAATGCACAAACGCAGCACTGAGCAGAACCCCCAACCAGTACTGAGCACCACATGGGCTTGCCCGTACACTCTGCTAGCGCGTGTTACACTAAGGTAACCCTGGTGTCACCACACAGCTCTGAACTACGCTCCTCAGAACGAACCAGAGGTCACACGAGAAGCCATGAGCCATTTGAGAGCACCATCACAGTACATTACCATTACTACTGCATTTGCTGGGGCAGATACAGGATTCGGACTTGGCTGAATGCAATACTTTGCACTACTGAGGAAAAAAAAGTGGAAGAAGGGACATGCTTGTGAATTTAGTCCATCATCTCTATGGCTTTTATTACAAGTGCTCAATTCAAAATGTAGAATTTCATTTTTATCTGAAACATTTTAATGTCCTGCTACGAAACACATGGCCATTTCTTTTGGTTTATTTTTGTGGAGAACAAGACAAAAATAGCA
>Ga0065711_1037432_pt1 | contig 19845 bp, 12 predicted proteins | sample Hoacrofraction12_FD_59098 | JGI IMG/M metagenome (GOLD analysis project Ga0065711, IMG submission 59098) | Hoatzin crop microbial communities from Cojedes, Venezuela - Epithelial fraction 12 v2 (version 2) | ecosystem: Host-associated > Birds > Digestive system > Esophagus > Crop | place... | reverse complement strand
AGCCCCCGGAACCACCGGGACGCGCGGTGCGGAGGGGCTGCCCGCGGCGGGGCGGCCGCCTGCCGGCAGCGGGCACTGAGCTGCTGCTCCTCGGGGGCTCCGTCTCTTGGCAGCTGCGGCTTAGTCTGGCGATTGGCTGTACAGTGGCACTGAGACCGCTTCCCCGATTGCTTTCCATGGCATGAAATAAGAGCAAAGTAATTAATGCACTGCCTGGCTCCCTTGTAACCTTTTAAAATATGCTAGCTTTTTTTTGTGTTAACGGCATTTCCGCTCTGTTTCCTTTTTAGCACGCTCGCGCACGGCAGGAGAGCTCTTGGCCCCGACTTCTCCTTTCGACAAGAAGTGCGGGCGCGAGAACTGGACTGTGGCGTTTGCTCCCGATGGATCTTACTTCGCGTGGTCGCAAGGGCATCGCGTAGTGAAGCTGGTCCCCTGGTCGCAGTGCCTTAACAGCTTGTAAGACAAAACCATGTGGCTGTTCATTCTCCTGAAAAACTTCAGAATTTCAAAATAGGAGATAGCGTTTAATAGGCTAAAGCGCATGTATTGGCTTTTTAGGCTTTGACGTCTTTGGGAAAAACTGATTCTTTAACAGCTATTGTTTTACCTCTTCCTCTGTGGCCAGCAAGAGAAACAACTATTGCAGCCTCACAGAGATAGGATGAGTGATTTATTAATTAATTCAGGTGCGTTAAGATAAGAGGAAGTTAGAATGAAAAGGAAATTTAAAGACTTGGGCAGATCTGGACTTTAAAATTTCCTATCAGAAAGCTATTTGTTTTACCTTTTAAGAATTTACTTAAAGGTGAACATCTTTCCTTATCACTCTTATTAGAATGCAAATTAAGTTCCAAAAGACATTTTCTTTTCACTTGCAGGTTGCATTTTAATGACGTTTACAGTAACCAGCAGTTGCATTTTTGTAGCTGGTTACATTTCTCATCCCAGCAAATCCCGCCTCCCTTTTTTTTTTTTCCTCTTTCTGCTCGTGGTTAATTGGTTTTCACATGCTGGCCTCAGTTTCTCTTCCCAGCATTTCGCACATGTGAGTGCATTGCAGGGAACTCCTTGCTCATTTAGCAGAAAGTCTTAGAAATTTGTGATGCATTTTTCTGTAAATGCTTTAAAAATGTTGTTTTTCACAACGGGTTAATATATTGCTCTCTACGGAGGTAAAAATGTGTACAAAATTGTTAGTATTATATTGTGTAAGAAGGTTTCCAGGTGTTAGTAATTTTTGACAGTTGTAAGAAAAAGCTGCTTTTATAATTTCAAAGTAAAAATGCATCATTATGAGTCTCCAAAATGTATGTTATGGCAACTCACAGATTTCATTACATCTTAAGGACCTTTTTGTTCTATTTTTTTTTCAATATATTTTATGCTATTTGTTTGTTTGTTTGTTTTGCAGCTTGTTGCATGGCACAAAGAATGTTGCAAATTCTGTCAGTACAAGACTTGCGAGGCAGAATAGCGACAGTGGTCAGAAGAACAAGCCTTGTGAACATATAATAGACTGTGGTGACATCGTCTGGAGTCTTGCTTTTGGGTCTTCCGTGCCTGAAAAGCAGAGCCGCTGTGTGAATATAGAATGGCACCGTTTCAAGTTTGGGCAAGACCAGCTTCTACTTGCAACAGGCTTGAACAATGGGCGCATCAAGATCTGGGATGTATACACAGGTAGAATGTGCGAGACGAAGTTGGCACTTCATTGTCAGTTTATGCAGTAGTAATATCATTAATACACAGAATGAATTGCTTGCAGAATTTTAGTTGGGACCAGAACCTTGAATACAAATTAAGTAATCTAGAACAGGCATGAACTCCTGCGAGCAGAAATGTTCAAATGCTGCTAAAGGAAGGAACAGACTCGGGTCATGCTTTGAGATGTAAGTGGTGGAAGATGAAGCCTTGTTGCTGCAAAACGGTGAAGTATGCGATTGACTGTGTGTGTTGGTTATTTACTCTAAAATCATCTGCCGGATTGTAGTTTTAATATACTTTCAAACAAAGGAAACTTTCAAAACACAAAGTAGCTCTCTGTTCTTGAGTATGGGGAAGGATTATGTTGATAAGGACTTTTTATTATTTTTTTAAAGTAAATGATTTCATAAGATAAGAGACTGAGTCTGAAATTAGGGAATCTCAGTGTAGCTGGTAGCACAGCTGCTAGGTTGGGAGAGAACTTAGTAGCTTAAAAAAATGAAACTAATGGCTATGGAGTATTTTGTTGTTATCTTGTAAATTTAAGCTTAGAACTGAGATGTCTATCAACAGACAAGTCTTGCCCTATTTCTGAGGCGCATGGTTTCAGTGCATAGATTTACTAGCTTTTCAGGAAGTTGCCTCTCGATACAGAAGAATCTAGAAGGATACGCATGCTTCTTACTGTAGGAAGCGTTTCTACAAAGAAAATGTGGCTTTACATGCTGTAATTTTGTATTCTGTATTTATATCCATAAAGCATTTGATCTGAATAAAAGTACAGTCCTTCATTTTAAACTGGTGTTTTCATGTAACAGGAAAACTCCTCCTTAACCTGATGGACCATACAGAAGTTGTTCGAGATTTGACCTTTGCCCCTGATGGCAGCCTGGTTTTAGTGTCTGCGTCCAGAGACAAAACGCTGAGAGTGTGGGACCTCAAAGATGATGGTATGCATTTCAAGTTTATGTGCTGTAATACGTAGGAAAAATATCCACGTATTCTCCTCTTTTATTGCTATAAACTCAGGTCAGGATTTCTTAAAAATGTAGTTTTGTTCTATTAGTCACTCAGTCTGTAGGCTCTCTTGAAATTCTTTATCTATGTGTAACCTAAAGGTATAAGATGGTGTTTGATTAAGTTAAAACGGTGCATGAGGTGACCTGTTTGAGTAGGGACATAGGATTTAGAGGCTGCATGACAGAATTTTTATTTCTGTGTAGAATGACTCTGCAAGATGTTGTTTGGAAAAATAGTATACAGTTTTATAGAGGAAGAACTAATTTGGAAAAGCTTTTTAATTTGAATTTGTAGTATTTAATCAATTCTTACAGGAATGTCTTTCTTTTTAGGAAATATGATGAAAGTGTTGAGAGGACATCAGAACTGGGTATATGGTTGTGCATTCTCCCCAGACTCCTCTATTCTCTGTTCTGTTGGAGCTAGTAAAGCAGTATGTGTCAGAGTTTCTTGTTCATTAAATCTACTGAATTGTGTGCATAATCATTTTAAATCTAAGTAACATTAAGCTTGTGCTCGGTGTCATGAACTTCTAATGTTTTATGATGATGTAAAAGTGCATGAAATTGAACTAGCAAATAGTGCATTAAGACACTGATCTATGAATTGAACTTGCACTGCTTTTAGTGGAAGAAACTGTAAGCATTCTTTCAGAAATAGTTCTACACATCTGCACGTGTTCATAGCATAAAACCAAAGATGACTAAAGCTTCCAGTGTTAAAAGATACTTAAATTAATGCATTAAACTATTTTGTTGCTGATTTTATCCTTTCTGTTTCCTGCTCAATGAAAAGGACTTTTCAAAGTCTGAGCCAGTCATGGTATCTCCTGCTGAACAAAAATGTTTCTACATGTTTTCCAATACAAATGGCACTCATATCTAGATCTAGAACGAAGAACAGCATACTGGTTTTGTTTTCATCTGTATTCTAATGCCCTGCTAGAGAACTGAAAGCAGTGCAGGTAAAGCACATATGCCATAAGCTGCTTTTCTTGGCACTGAAGAGTTAGATAAAACAGAAAGGGGAATTCAGTCTAGTTAAAGGAGCTTTGCAGGTAGTTTAATGAAGCCTAGTGATGCTGAGTAAAAAGCACAATTAAGTCATTGGATACCACTTTATATGGATGACTGTTCAAATGCATTTTATACTGGAAATTATCAGTGCGGATTTGATAGAGAATAGTTGAGGTCTGGGTTTTGTTTCTTCTTTAAATAGAGCAGATGTGGATGTATACGTTGATATCTTAGGCTGTGTGTTTTCCATAAGCTTCTTGCTTTCCCTGTCACAGGTGGTGGCAGCAATATTGGTGTGATTGAGGTTAAGCTGGCACCACTCACACAGGAGCACAATGGTGTTAGCTGGGCAGAAAGAGTGGCATCTCTGGCTACCAGGCTGGGGGCGAACTTTACCGTAGGACGAAGTAACCTTGCATTCGACTGCAAGGTGTACTGTACGTACGCAGGTGCTGGTTGATGTCCACTTTCTGCTTTCTTTCTTTCTTTTTATTTTTTTAATAATTTTCACAGCAGTGAAACAAACTGACTCCTAAAACTTAGTTTTCAGTTTTATGGAATGTTGGGGTCTCCTTGGAGAAACTGGTCAACGTGTTTATAAGTGATTGTAAAACGGTTCAGGTTTAGGAAGTATGTGAGGCACTAAGGCTATGTTTGCTTTGGTCAAACATACAAATTTATCCAAGATGCCAGTATTTAATTTGTGCCGTAAAACTGAGTCAGGGGAAAAATCACAGACCCTAATGAGCTCTTTTAGGGACATAACATCTTATGCTAAAGACGTACATTTTCTATAAAATTATGCTGCAGTACATAGATCGTTCCTATTAAGTAATTCTGCACAGTCTTTATTTTGATTATATATAAATGTACAACTGCATGTAAAATCCTTGAATACTATTACCTTTTATAATACAATATGCAATTAGCGGGGTAAATTGTAGTATTAATGTTGTTTTTTAGTGTTGACTTGATTTAAGATGCATAAATTCTTTCTAATAATGTGGTTAGACTTCCCTATTGTTTTGCCAGAGACATAACTTTTGGCTGTGAAAATTCTTTTTGCTTGCAGTATCTGTTTCTCTTCCTAGGCTGACGTTGGTGATCCAAGCCAATTGTAAACAAGTGATCTTAAACTCAAAGGGATGCCACTGGAGTAACAATATGTTAACCTTACATTTTCTGTCTGTATATTTCTTAAAATTTTGGTAGTTACTGAAAAGAGGGGACTGTAGAGTTTTAACCCTATTTATTTCTGCATATTTTAATAAAATAGTTTCATAATACATGAATTTCAGTAAGCTACATGGTTAAATTGTGTTGCCTTTATCTTATATTTTGGCTTATTTTGTTAATAACATTTAACAAACTCAAGTTAGAACTTGCATGTCTGCTTTAATTATTTTTTAAAAATTGATTTTAATCTGAGTATGACACTGAGCATATTTCTTAATTGTAGTAATTCATAATGCCTGATTTTAATATAATCTAAATAAGACTAGCAGCAATATTAAAAAAAAAGTAAATGCTTCATTGCATCTCTGAGCAGAGCTATAACATTACCTTATTTAATTGCAGGTTTTTCTCTGGGATATGGATAAATACTCCATGATACGGAAACTTGAAGGACATCACAATGATGTTGTAGCTTGTGAGTTTTCTCCTGATGGAGCTTTACTGGCTACTGCATCTTATGATACTCGAGTCTATGTCTGGGATCCACATATTGGAGTTATCCTTACGGAATTCGGGTAAGTAAAACTCTGAGAAAGAATTTAAGGTACTGATATTTTTAGTACTAATGTAAGCATCTTCAGCAAAGCTGAAGTGTTCAGTACTACAGAATATACAGTAGTTCAGTCTCCACTCCTGATTTTATAATTAGATGTTCAATCCGTTTTTTCTTCCTCAGCTTTGCTAGTCATGGCTGAAGGAAACACTTCCATAGTTCTTAAACATCATGCTGTTAGCTACGTGTCTCTCTATCTCCAGGCATCTGTTTCCCCCTCCTACTCCAATATTTGCTGGAGGTGCAAATGACCGATGGGTCAGATCTGTATCTTTTAGTCACGATGGACTACATATTGCAAGCCTTGCTGATGATAAGTAAGTATGAGGAAAGGTTTGTTACTCCTCTTAATTCTTCCTGTATGACATGAACTTCTAAATACTAAGCCAGCTTTTTTTTTTAATTGAGTAATGGCTTCTAATGGTCATGGTAGAAGTAGATGAGTTTTCTGGTATATGTTTATTCTTAACGTAGAAATAATTGGTTGTGTACAGAATAGATGATCTGAATAACTTAAAGCGTGTAAAAGCTGAAATCAGAAAAAGAGCGGTTGTAAACAGTGAAAAATGTAAATAGAGTTAATGCAGGTAAATTATTCTGTGATCTCCCATTTGACTTCTGCTAACACTGCAAAAATATTTTGAAGAACTATTTTAAGAATAGGAAGAATGCTTTCTCAAGATGACAGCAAGGGTGTTAAGATATCTACAGGAGGGTTTTAGGTTGTTTTTTTTAATTCAGACACGCATTGTTGAGCTTTCGTAGCATCTGTAGGTCACGTTATTGCTTTCTGCTGTTGAAGGCAATCTTTTATTTTAATTGGCAGAGTTAAAATGGTTGAAGAAGTACCGATCAATATACATATCAGGAATGAAGTCGTCATAGCATTTCAGGCCAAATCTGAAACACCTTGTATGCATATTAAAATGTTTAGAAAAATTCACTGAGCTCTACTTCAGACTAGTTTCTTGTGCAGTGTCAGAAAATATCAGAATTAAATTTCTACTCTGATAACTTACTACTTTCTTCTTCCCTTTTCAGAATGGTAAGATTCTGGAGAATTGATGAAGAATACCCTGTACAAGTTGCGCCTCTGAACAATGGGCTCTGCTGTACTTTTTCTACTGATGGCAGTGTTCTAGCTGCAGGGCAAGTATATACTTTTTTTTTTTTCTCCTTTCTAAAATATTAAGGTAACACAAAAGGTTGAAAACAGTGGCTAAGTCTCTTAAAAAGCTTCAGTTGTGACTTGCAACATGATGCTTCTGACTTGGTTTTACTTCTGGTACTGTTTGTTTAAACATGCCTGGAATACTAGTAAAATCCAGAAGCTGATAAACTCATTTCTTGTCTTTGAGAATGAATGAAGGACAGACCCACAAACATGTGGATTGGGAAGAGACCCATAGATCATCCAGGGCAGTTACTCTGTTGCAGGTGGTGTACTCAATAGCTGTTGGAAGGTCTGCGCGAGCCTGGCGCACAGATAATCGGCAAGTTGCTTATTGTGCTGTTATAGCTTAAAAGAAGAACTGGCATCTAATGTAAATGAGTCTGGAACAGCTAGAACTAAGCAACAGGAAGCTCGGAGCGCATTCCCCCAAACTAGCAATGTATGTGAGAATTTGTACTAAGTTGAAATCATTCAGGTGGATTAATTCTGGTGGGGTTTTTGGTTTTCTTTTTTTTTTGTGCAGGACCCAGGATGGCAGTGTGTACTTCTGGGCAACTCCAAAACAAGTTTCCAGTCTCCAACATCTATGTCGCATGGCAATTCGAAGAGTGATGCCCACCAGCCAAGTCAAGAACTTGCCTATCCCATCAAAAGTGGTGGAGTTCCTTTGTTACCAGATTTGAATTAAAAAAACAAACAACCAAAAACAAAACAAACAAAAAAACCCCAAACTGGCAGGTGGCCCAGCTGCTGAAACTGGCTAAACACTTTAAAGAATCCTCACACTTTAACAGCCTTTAAGCTTAAAACTCTACAGGTTTTCAAGAGCTATTTAAAGTGATAATCTAAATACTATTTTGTCATAATGCCTGACAGGTAAATTTTTCATATTTATAGAAAACACAGTAGAAGTATTCCTGGTGTTCTCAATTTTCTAAAATATAACTGTGAAAACATGTACATATATAGACATAAGCTGCTACATGTTATCAATGTACCTTTAAAAATTGCTTTTATTATTTTTAATGTGTATCATGTATATATTGCTTTGGTAGAGCCATCAGATGCGTTTGTGCTGTAAAGTGGAAGGATAGCTATTCTGGGACACTGAGTTAGAAAAAATATTGACTTAAGGAAACTTGACTGCTCTGTATGTATGTACATTGGTTGGGGTTCAGGAAACTGATCCACAGATAAGAATTCCTGCTAGTTTATTTCATGAAGAGGTACAGCTTGGCTTTTTAGAGCAATGTATGGTGATGACAAGTAGGCTGAGGTGAGGGTTGGAGTATGTCTGATGTGAACCCAGGGGTGTTGCCTGTGTGTCAGCTAAAGAAGGCCTTAAGTTCCATAGCAGCAAATCAGGTTAAATTTCAGTATTGGGCAGTGTTAAAGAAATATTTCCTTACATTTCTGAAAATCTTAACTACTGTATTACTGCCTGACACTTTGTCTGTAATGGGAGAAATTTACAGACGGTTTATTAATCTTTAACCCTGTAATATCTCTTTGGGGGTGATCATTGGTTAATGGCCAAAGATAAGCAAGATACTTGGTTTTGCCTTCTGTTATTTATCTGTACCTGCAGATATAAAGAATGTATGCATTGCATAAAATGCCTCATTATATATATATTTTTGTTGATTTTTTTTATTAAAAACTTGTATAAAAGTTTCCTGATGTTGCATCCGGTGACTGATTTTATCAACACTATCTGCATGCAGCAGATCTAGTGGGAATCTGCGATTGCAGGCCTCCGCAGTTTTCCTTTTCAGGACCACAGTACAATAATCTTGGTGAAACTTACTGTGGGGAGCTACAGCAAGATCTTCAAACCTTTTATACGGGTGACAAGGTCGGAAGCACAGGCGCTGTCAGTGTTGCCCTGCTCCTGCATGGTACAGAGCATGGAAATGGGGTTCTGACTGCAACATGCAGCCATGGTGGCCACAGGCTGCAGAACTGCATACCCTGAACGTAGCTCTTTACTCCCTCCTGCTTCCAGAGCTCTGTTTTGGTAAGCCCCTTCCATGTCATACCAAGCACTACATAAGCCGTATGATGTAGCAGGCAGGGATTTTGCAACTTGCAATCGAGACCCAAATTGCTTTCCTCACAAGGCCAGTGGCTTGTTACAAATGAACGGTGCTACAGAATTGCCACTACCCCAGTTCTGGGCGGGTGACAGGTATGGTGAGGGCTGGAGATCTCTGGGAGCAGAGAAGCTTTTGCTTAGGAATGAGAATTCCTGTAACTGGGTACTAAGCCCCAGGAAAGCAGCCAGCACAAGGCTGATCTGGACAAGGCCACATGCTGAATCATCACAGCCTAATTAATATGTGTCCAGTGCAGTTAAAATTGTCTAATGATCATGACATATGTCTTCGCAACCTTCGGTAACTCACTTCCTTTGCATTTACAAATTTGCCAATGATAGACTGAGGTTAGTAGGGAAGGAAGATGTGCAACTCCTGCTTATCTATCAAAAATGGAAGGGAGATTCCACTCAACCCCATTTGACCAAGTAATGCATCTTTTTACATTTTGTGTGGACAATGCTAGGTCTCTTCCTGGCTTCCACCACTTTAACTGCTATATAAAATGAATGTAATAAATTATTTCATTCTCAGGCATGCTATTAGCATTTTAAGAGCCTAGAATGCCTTGGAACTGCAAAGGCACTTCTCTATCTCAACAATCTCATCTCACTGGCAGATGTATTTTCTGATTGTGTCCTTGTTTTCTTGGGTGAAGTACAAAAAAATCTATGACAAGGCAGCAAGAACTCTTCCTGAGTACAGCGCAGCAGGCCTTAGCCTGAAAAGACTATAAATAGCCCTGCCGCTCTGTGTCTATTGCTATACTACTGTCAAGTGGCAACACTTGCATGTCAGATTCAGTGAAAGAGAAATAATATGGTATTTCAGCCTATTTTCAATGTAACTTACTTTATTTGCACATAAATGAGAGACAATCGCTAATAGCAAGCAAGCAATCTTCTCTTCTAGAAAGCTCAGCCCAGACACCCAGGCTTACTTTCCAGGAAGTTTTCCCTGAATGCTGTTTCCAAAAGCCATAAATCAACTTTCCACTTTCCAAGGAGTACTACAGAACAAAGCCAATGGGACAGAACTTCCTCAGAAATTAAAACCCAGCTAGCAAGGAACTAGAAAGTATACATGTTGCCATGCTACTTAATGACTCACTCATTTGGCACAGTATTTTTCATAAAAATATTACACCTAATTGAAGCAAGTATTTCCTTCCTTTGGTTTGTTCTAAATATGTGTATCATTAAGATAAGGCTTCTCGTATATGGCCCAGCTGAAGGAAGAACTGGTGAGTTCTGTACCCCCTAGAACATCCCATCTCAACTTGAGTGCAGATATGAGTGAAGAATAGCGACCAGACATGAAGTTTTCTGCCAGGGAGCTTCCTAATTTATAAACGTGCCCTCTCTAAATGCAGAGTCACTCAGAGCACTGTGTGCTCCATTCTGCACTCTCCACTGGGAAGTTTGTCCCTAGGCAGCAGTAGCCCTTCCCAAGACCCAAAACCAAAAAGCAAGTGGCTACCGGTATCTCCATATCAGCAAAGATTAAGCAGATAGCTGCAGACAGCTGTGTGATTCTAGAGTATGCAGTTAACAGCCCTGCCTGGTGAAGGAAGGAAGTATTCCACACCCCTGGGAACAAGGAATTTTGCCGAGGCCATTACCATTGAGTGTACGGTCACGACTGAAGGGAATAAACTGCAGCTCTGGAATGTTATTAAGACAGGTGGAAGTGGTTTGGAGACTAAGTATGCTTCACTGTTCTTGCCATGTTGTCAATAGACCAGCCTAGTTAAAAACAGCTCATGAAGAGAAAAATTGTACTGAGCAAAGTAGCACTTCTGTGGTGTTGAGCTGCTGTTTAGCTGGGGCTGAGCAGAACTGATTTTAGATCTGTTCACAGCCATCTAGAAACATTCTGTACGGTGAGTATTTCTGTGGTGAGTGTAATTAATGTCTATAAACCCTTTTGCAATCCTCTACTGAAGCGTGCCGTGGGTATTAAAGTCAATAAAGTTGATGGGAACTGAGTCGAGGGAGCCAGAAGCAGAGCTACTCCTGCAATATGCTGACGCGCTGCTTGCATTATCCAGCTATTGCAAGCACAGCCTCACCAGGGTAGGCAGTGAAGACAATGAACAGGAAAAAGGGATGGTGCAACAGCTTGCAACATTTCCTGACGAGAGCAGAAATACCAAGCCAAGGAAGACAAAGTGACACAAATAAAGAATTGAGAATCAGTGGGTCAGAAGCTCTATTAAAAGAAGGAAGGCATGTTAACAACACAAAAGCAATAGACAGAGGTAGTCAAAATAGGCAAGAGGAAATTTCTGAATCACTGAGGAGGACTTTAGTCCTTTACTCTGTGGCTGGGCACTGGTATTAGAAAGGCTGAGAGGGTTTTGCGGTGTTGCTGTGATTGTTTACTAGTCCCACGCAGCAATACCGAACAGATGTTTCTACTGGGGGCAGGACGTTGGGCTACATGGAGTACTTTGTGATCTACTCTGTTCCTCTGTGCCTGAGCACAGTAAAGCCTCAGTATCCCACGATAGTTGACTCTGCTTTCTAAGACACCTACGCCTCAAGTCCTAAGTTGGCAGACTCGAGTGTCCCCGAGCTGAAGGAAGGGCCCAGACCTGGTTCCAAATACAAATTTGGCTCATTTGTGCTTGCTCACGCTGCAGAACCACCTCTCTGAAGCACTGGCAAGAACGATGGCTCTGTTGCACTAGGCACTACACAGAGTTGTAGGAAGATTAAAAGCTGATCACGAGTCCAAGATGACCCAGAATAAATTTCCTTTCACAAGTGTTGCCAACTTTGACAGATTTTTTTTTTTTCCATTTTAGAACACTTTGCTTTTCAAGCTGTACGGTCTCTGCATTTCTTCCCCATCCCATGTTCGTATCAGAGCTAGCACACTTGGGTCTTAGTCTGCAACCAGAGCTTCTTGTGGCTGCCACAGATACAAACAAGAAAATAACCGAAATATTGTAATTCTGTTTGTTTCCTTATAAACAAAGGGTACACTGGTAGAGGCTGGCCTGCTGCTGACTATTTTATATTTACCAGTCCCTCATTGTCTACAGCATACAGTTAATGCTTTTCATTTTGCCATGCCTGTCAGCACAGCATTCAAGGCTGATGCTTACGGAGCTTTCTCAAAAGGGATGAAATTATCATAAGCATGTGTGAGCTGGAAACATGCTTGCTTAAGCACCTCGATGAGCTGAGCTAACAGCTAGGCTTGCCAAGTGTGTATTTCTGCAAGATCACAGTTCCAGTCTTGGAATTAGCAAGTGTGACTTAAATGCGGAGTCTTATACGAGAGGCTTATTGAAGGGTCATCTCAGGTTGCATTCACCGAAAGCTGTGATTTATGGAAGTGGAGGAAGAAAACAACATCCCTGCTTCCTTCCCTTCACCAACTCTGCACACTGTGTCCCAGCTACTCCAAAAGGAAGCCACCTCCACAAAGTGTCAGCCTGCTTCTGCTAGCTCTGCCTGCGTTGGTTCTTCTGTTTGTTCTAACCTTTTTTCCAGGATATAAATGGTAATTTCAGTCTAAGTACACAAGCTTACCTCATTAGTGAGGGTGTTTATAATCATTTAAAATGTTTAAAAGCCTCTGCCTGCTATGGTGGGACACCACAAGATGAAGCTTACAACTGATTCATCCCCAACACCCTCCAGGAGTTTCCAGTTCTGACCATTGTACAAACCTGACCCCCATCAAGAACGCCAGGCACGGAGCTTCTCCCAGGGACAGAGAAATAACTTTTCAAAGCACAGCACCTCCTCTGCACGGCAACCAGGGAGAGGGATGCTGCATCCTGTGATGATGTCTAGTACTCTTCTAACACTGATATGTCTAGTACTCTTCCACAAATCTAACAGTAAAAGACTGGTTTTTGATCAGTGTATATTTATCCTCCCTTCCATCTGCTCGTAGCAGCACTTTCTGACAGACCTGGATGCCTAAGCAGCACAAACTTTGAGGACTGAAGCTGCTGATATAACTTTGATATTAACATTTCCAGAAGCACGAGAAACCCGCACGTGACTTACAGGCAGAGGAGCCGTGGCATGCAGGCAGCCTGGTCTAGGGAATTGCCGGACACCAGCACACAGTCAGCAGAGAAGCAGAAGCAGCACCTGAGGAGAAGCAGCACTCATGTAGGACACAAATTGGAGTATTCCCCAAAGAAAGCTGGGAGGGAGGAACTGAAGGCTTAAAGATGTAGGGAAGGAGCTTCTTCAGGAGAACAGAACTTGGGCTTGACTGCAATTAAACATATCCCAGGCTGATATCAATTCCCCTCCCAGCTGTTCTTAAGTAAAAGCTGTCAACCAGCTCCAAGGAGAAGAAGAAAAAAATAAGGCAAAGAGGGAAAAAAATTTTTAAAAATGCTAGCAATCTGAGTTATACAATAAAGCCCCTGTCCCACGTTCCAGGAAGGGACTAGTGCTGAGGTGGGTGCTCTCTGCTTTGGGGGTGAGCCCTGGCCAGTGCAGCAGGGGCTGCAGCAGGCTGGGCAGACAGATGCTGTTACAGCCCAGCGCTTAAAAGCAGCTGTGATTGAGAGGAACCATGGAGCAAAGTAGGAAGGGGCATTTTAGACAATGTGCTCTTCTTGTTTCCAAAGTAAATCCCGTGTTCTGCTGCCCTGGAGAAGTCTGTGCTTTAACTGTCGAAGTTTCTTTCACACGGGCACTACAATTATTAGGTTGGATTCTCATGGTGTAAATGCCATGGAGGTAAGCAGATTTTTATCTGAAAATCCAGCTCTACATAGCTTCCTGCTAGCTCCATCCCCACAAGGCCACCCTGTCTGGCCTTCAGATGAGGGGCAGGGAGAAGGAATGCCTACAGATGCAGGGACAGTTTGCAAAGGGGACAGAATAGCCTCTGCCTACTAACACGGGCCTGCAGTGGCTGCCTGAAAGTCTGCAACAGGGAGCCGCAAGTCCTAGAGAAAACTGGAGCTCCAGTCAGAAGAAAGGTTTTTCTCTGGAAATACTCTGAAAACAAAATTTATTTTCCACATTAATATACGGCATTTTAGTTGAATCACTGAGGGAGAGACTAAATAACACTGCTAAGTATTTTGTGTGATTTATTTTTTTCATACTCCAGCTGAATGAAGTCTTCTGGAACAGTTTAGAAATAGGGTAGATGAATCCCATGACCTCTTTTCCTTACAGATTACAGTCTTCTCATAAAGGACAGAGGTTATGTAAGATCCCACAGGAAATCTGGTAAAGGTGTCAGGCAGAAACAGTTTATCCAAGTAATTATTTCAGATTAGAACCACCTGAGTAAGGTGAATGGGTTTTATGTATGATGCTGGCTTCTGCAGAAGGATAATTTTATTTTATAAACACCATTCCACACAGAACACAAATCCAGCTGCAATAAGTCATTGCAGAAAAGCTTTAATTATTGATGTACTAGAACGAAAAGAAAGCCAGTGTAAACTTCAGATAAGTAATCAGTAACTTTGTTTAAGTCATTATAACAATATTAGTTATCAGCAAGGTTATGCCTTGTATAACTAGTTGAATTCCAGACAGAAGTTCTAGGGCAGATATTATTTATTTCTAACATGAGATTAGAAGATCCTGAATGCTCACTTTTATTCCAGATGGCCGAGTTCTTTGTTGCATCAAGCAGAAAAATATTTATCTATGGGCTCTTATCTTAGCGTTGCTAGATTGGAGTTACACGACAGAAATCACGATCTCATCTCTCTCTGACCTCACTTCTTAGTCTACACAAACTATACAAACATTAAAGATAGCTCAATTTGCTCCCTGCCCTCTAGACAAGGAACTTTTTCCCATTTAATTGGAGAGTACGTCACACTTCTTTAGGTATCTAAATGACAAAACAAGTTAGCTTGTGTCTCTGCAGTTAAGGATGGCTTTCCACTCACTTGAAAACCAGGTACAGTTCCTGCCTACATGGTTCTCTGTGTACATGGAAAGAAGATAAAATATACAGAAAAACCTGCAGATGAATTCATCTCATTGCAGCCCTTTCTATGTGTATATCTGCTTGTCCTGGTATTTCTTAACACAGAATGGCAGCTACTTTCTAACGATAGCTAAAGCAGATAGAAGCACAAGACGGTGTAGTTATGAGACTGCTGGGATATTTTTGCTGTCTAACACACAGAATTGAAGGCAAAAATGAGTCCTAAGCACACTTCCTCTTTCCCCTGCCACGCAGCAACATAGGGTTTCATGAGACAGACAAGTCAAATACAGAGTATTTAATTCAGTCAAGCGCTGCATTCTCTTGTGAAGCCTGTGAAGTCTCCCTGAATTGCTGCTGAGTGTCTTGGTGGGGAAGACAGCTCATGACTGAAAGACACTGAGCAGGCACAAATCTAGGGGATAAAAGTCATTCTGAGTGCAAAACTGCACTAAGCACAAGTCCAGAATTAGTTTAGCAGTTGGGCTAACACCATCCCCAAGCCATCCCTGAAGTCAGCGTTTTCCATCAAAAGCAGCTAAAGTCAGCCCACCAAAGGCCTAAGTGAACAGTGAATAACATCCCGAGAGACGCTTTGTCTACACTGTAAATGCAGATATGGGACAGGTCTTGAACGTCGCAACACTGGAGCACCTGTTTCACGTTTGATCTCTAGGAGACAAAAGGAGATCTGCTCTCTGGATAATCGAGTAGCATTCCCACTGCCAAGAAGTTATGAAACCTGAACTCTTAAAAAACAAAACAAAAAAGATTTGTTGCTATAACACATGCAGTGAGATTCCAGTAAGGGAATGCATTTTTGTGCATTACAAATTATTTAAAACCTGCAGTAATTAATATTTCAAAGCTGTGGTGGTTTCAAAATCTGAACTGAATTGGGAGAGGTCTGTTTATGTTCAGGGCTGGGGCTACTCAAAACGAATGATTATAGGACTGTTTGGTTTCAAATCCACTTTCTAAAAAAGCACGTAAAATAAATGCATTTCTCAGTCTGCCCTCTGAACTGGCAAAGCTGTAAGCATGATGCTCAGCCTGGCAGAAATCGCAGGGACTTGGTATGGGTAAGATGCATACATAATTAAAAAAACCACAAAAAACAGAAAGGTCACAAAGGCTTGGATGACATTTAGGCACTGATGCTATGAGTTTAGTTGCTACACAGGAGTTGCATAATGCTGAAGAAGTTAGAGCGCAGGAAAGCTGACCCAAGAAGCAGTGTTGCATTGCTGGTGCTCAGAAATTTCTGAAATTGCAAAGTACAAGGAGAGAGTTCTTGATGAACCGTTACTTTGGTAAGAAACTCTGACTGAGGGCTCCACTGGCAAAAAGTAAACCTGGCCTGAGTCCCACCGAAATGAACAGCATTAGTCATGCAAGTGTGCCCTACGGATCCCATTCATCGTCATGAACAAATGTGTATTATACTGCTATAAATTATGATATGCTGTGCAGAACTATGCTCCCATTGCAAGGTACAAACTAGCGTTTTCAAGGAGGCATATTAGAAATGATAATCAAAGACAAGAGTTTAGGACTACTTAAAGCTGGAGATACAACCCGTCACTGTGTGTTTCTGAAAGACAGATACAGGAAGCTTTCCCTGCTTTCCACCACTTTAAAATCCAAATCTGTGCTTTCTCCCGTCTATAACCTTTCCAAATCTTGTACACTCTTCAGAAAAACATCGTGGTTTTGGCACGTCAACTGGTCTCTACCTTGAATTCTCCCTTAACCTCTTGAAAGGATATGGGCAGAAATAGCTGATCTGATGGATATGATTCAATTTTAAAGCATCACTCACTAAGACTGCATTTTTATTACTCAGATCAGAAGTTCACTACAGATAAGTTTAACTGGAGAAACAGACGTGCAATCCAACAGAAGCTCTGAGTTCCTTTTTATTTTGTCAATAACCATCAGACTTTAGCAGATAGATGACTAAATACTAATTCAGCAACTAGACTAGAAACATATCCTTTAAGGGTGAATTATAAAAGAAAATTGTATACATATAGCGTCATTTACTGCTCTATTAGAATAAGCGATTTTTTTTCTCCTTCTTTTTACGGCTTTTTTGTTGTTGTTTCAATTATGTTAGGCCAAGAAATCCCATTGTGCTATGTATACATGGAAAACCAAAAAGCTCATCAAGTCGATGACCTGTGCAAACATGTTTCCTTTTTACTTATAGCAGTACAACTAAACCACTAAGATTCTACTGATGCTACTTCCTGCTCTGTTGCCTCCTGCTCCAAAAGACAAGCACCTCTTTGGGAACACTGTCTTAATCTGCTTTCAAATGATATAACATCAATCATAAAAAAGCATCTTGTACCAGAAAAAAAACCAGGATGGAAAAATTAAATTGAAATTGTATGGAAAAAATATATTGGTGTATGCTGTTGCCAGTGTAAATTCACATCTTCCTGTGCACCTGCAGAGGAGCCATTAGGGTATGTTTTGATGGTACTATTAATTATTGACTAGCTCCTTGTGGTCACAGCAGAAGAAACACGTCCAGAGGAAAGATTTAAAACAGAAATATTGCTTCATCTTAATTGCATCAGGGGAAAGAAAAAAAAAATCCAAGGTCCACTGCAGATAACAGTAGTGAGAAGACCTAGTTTGGGAAGAACTTTGATCCTGGTGTGGCACGTCACAAGACTGAGATATCTGTTGGCTGCTGACCCAGTCCGGAGAGCTGTTCTGTTTTTTGTTAGGCCATTGGCATTTCTAAAATAAGGATCCCTCCAGGAACGAGGGCAGCTGAGAAACTGCCCCATGCCCACGGACATCAACAACACGTCTGCAAAACAGCAAGACGTCCTAGCAGGGCTATAGGCCACCTGGCATCAAAGGGACATTTCTAATGTGCCAAGTGATTTTCTCGACACTGATTCCAAGAGCGCTGTTCATTCAGTCCTATTAATCATGTGAAGCAGCTACAATTAGCATACTCAGGAGAACAAACAAGAATTAGGTGGGTGGTGCATTTTACCTGTCGTTGCAACTACATCTGGCCTGCAATTTGCTAATGTCATTTCTGTGATCTCAGTGCTATCACAGGTGAGTTTGATCTACTGCCCAAAGAACCCTCTTCTGACCATACTCCAGTACAAAACCATGAATGAAAATCTAGCTAAATAGAGTACATCATGACACGAATCTGATCAATGAATGACCAGATCCTAATGAGTCACATTCATAAGGAAGAAAGACTTGCAGTAAACTAGGGGAATCTATTGATTATACTGTAACACAGACTGATGTGGGGATGAGTGCCTCCACCCACGTGTGTCTGTGTGTAATTCAACCATGGTGGTGTCCAGCTGACCACCAAGGCTGATTTCCTGAGCCTGGGAAAATCTCAGTACTTCTGCTGTAATTGGCACAGTAATCTTGTTTCTGGAGAGGTGGCAACTGTGTGGGCGTTTACTCTGGTGTCCCAAAGGAAGGTACAAAGACCACTTGGCTTCACAAGGTGTATTTACTGTGTCCACTGGCTCATGAGACATTAGAGAGGCTGGAAGTGGACTGACCTGCTTAGAGGTTTGTGTTTGTGAAGAGCTGCCAGGATGGCATTCAGCCAAGGCAAGTGTTGCATCTTCTGATGTGACCCTCTTGTGATAAAGGCTTGAGCCACTAAATATCAGAAAACGACGTGCCCTGGCTGAACACTCACTGCTGCAGCGGAATACACGCTGCACAGCCAGCCTTGTACTTGGCGAGGAAGGGTCTCTTTGCAGCTAATCTGCATAATCAGAGCTGGAGGGCTTGATTTAAACAAAACTGCTACTGTCTGCAGAATGGTACGCAAGCCAGATCATGAGATCTTTTGGCAACAGACTCCAAAAGAAATGAATTCAAGATGTCCATCTGTGTGGATGTAGAACTTATTAAATTACCCTTTTCCTATGGAGTTCTTTCCCCAGAAAGTTAAGCCAGCACCAGACCCCAGATTCCCCTCAACAGAGTTCCTTACATATCAGCTGGGAGGATGTTTTGTGCAATGTGATGTGAAGAGAATGGTTTCCTCTTTTTAGTATCACTTCTGTCTAGTAATTCATAAGAAAAGTGGTATTGGGGTTTTTTTTATTCTAGTTTTTTCCTTCACTCTATAACAGTTCTTGGCTTCAAGAGCAGACATTACCAACTGCTTATTATTCAGAAATAAACCAGTATTTTGAGTAATGAATTATCTCAAATCATACTTTAATAAACATGTGAGTCAGTAGCATATATAGAGAAATTTAAGGCTAATAGAGTGCTTATGGAAATTTGTAAATGTTTGAGTTGTCTTCAGCTGTACAATACAGTAGCATCCAAGCCTTTAATAAACACGTCTCTCTAGCCCAAAGAACTCCTAAGTTAAACAGACAAGAGACAAAGCTGTGAACAGAAAACATAACTCCTCACTTCTAGATAAATAAATGAGGCACAGAAAGGGAGTCCAAGGAAAACCATGGCCAGCCTCAGAATTTGATTTTCCTCCTTGATGTGGCCAGACAGTACCTTTGGCACACACCTATCTTGCATCTCAGAACAAATATCAAATGTAAGTACAGTTCTTTAAACTCAGTCTACAGGGACTGCCCTAGAGATTTTACATCATTCATCACAGATGTAGTTTTGCTGCTGGCTTGATTTTCTCTGCTCTTTCAGAACACTAGTCTTGTGATTTCACACCAAGCATCAATGCTCTTAAAAGCTCAATGTCCAGAGCAAAGTGATCTGAGCTGAATCTTACCTCAAAGCAAGAGGAGCAAAATTTTGTTACGTTTCTAGGGAAATGTTTGAGAACATGACCTCTGTTTCTGTACCTAAATCAAGAGGTACCAAGATACCTGGATCACGTTATTTTGAAGCCACATGCTCTTTAAAGACAGGCCTAGCATTTTGTACTGCCCCTTACACTTCACCCGAGTGCAGCTGGCAGCCCGACGCCCAGCGCTGCCCCGGTGTGCGTCCTGCTGAGCTCTTACTTTCACGTACGGCCTCGGCTGTGATCTGTTCAATGTCCGCTGAAAGCCTAGGAGCGGCCTGACTTGCCGCTGTATTCCGGGCAAACAAAAGGCGCGGGAAGGG
>Ga0065711_1037431_pt1 | contig 19846 bp, 14 predicted proteins | sample Hoacrofraction12_FD_59098 | JGI IMG/M metagenome (GOLD analysis project Ga0065711, IMG submission 59098) | Hoatzin crop microbial communities from Cojedes, Venezuela - Epithelial fraction 12 v2 (version 2) | ecosystem: Host-associated > Birds > Digestive system > Esophagus > Crop | place... | reverse complement strand
CCCCCAAACCTTCTCTTACCTCTGCCTTTAGTCTGTCACTGCTGCAAGAGCATTATCCAAGGCGAATTATATTTGTACCATTGTATTTCTGTTGTAAACTTCTATTGTTTCTATACAACTTTTCTATTTTTATGCAAATAGCAAAGCCATAAGATGTCTGTGGCACCCATCCAGCCTGCCGCCCTGTTCTGGAGGCCCCGGTGGTAGGTACACCCGAGGAGCTCGCCCTGTACGTCGCAGGCCCGACCCAGACTGGCTGTGCTGCCTGGAGACACCGGCGTGCCTCAGCTATGGGGCTGCAGGCGGGGTTTTGTGTTGACTGAGCTGAAGGACATTGATTAGGTGACACCCTAAGGAGTTTCCCTCGTGAGTTCTGCAGCAAAGCAATGAAGGTGATTTTACCGCAGAAAAAAGAAAGAATGAGCACGCTGATGCTCACCAAAAATTCCATAAATGAGCCCCTGATTTGGCCCTGCAGCCTCTTTAGGCTTTTCGTGCAGAACTAGCAGAGTCTAATTAATTTAAAATGCATCCAGGTTCCCAGCAGCAAGCGGCAGGAAAGCAGAACCAAGCTGACATCCAGACGGCTGGCTCTGAGCTGGGACCTGGGGCTGAGACACCCGAGGGTCGGTGTCTGTCTGCAGGCACCTTCCTGCAACCAGGGCAGTTTTCCAATGGCAGCAGCATCGCTAAACCTTGTCCTAATCTCAGCTGTCGCCTCCAATCCCATTTCCTCTGCCTGACTGGGACTTGTGGCCACCTTGACCTCAGTTTCCCAGTTATGAAAATAATGTGGGTGAAAATGCTTCCTGTTGCTGGGCAAATCTAGAGCAAAATTGTTTAAGGAAAAAAAAAAAAACCCAGAAAAAAAGAAAAAAAAAAAATGAGGGAGGAGATCTATTTTAAGAACTATTTTAAGTGCTGGGCCTGGCTCTGTAATTCTCGAGACCCCAGCAGCCCGCAAGCCATCTGTCTCCCAGGGAACTGGTCTCTGAGACTGGGCACAGAAAGACGCTCAAGCACACCATGCCTTAGAAATCAGCTCCAAGATGGGGAGGACTGGTTTATTTGCTGGCTTGGGACATCCCGTCCGTGGGCCAGTAATCCTCTCTTCATCCTCCTAATGAGAGCAAGCTGCAGGAGAGGTCACCAGGATTTGCCCCAAATAGCTCGGGTTCGCAGAGCGGGCTGGAGCCGAAGTTTGGATCCATGTGAAAATCTTCGGATAAGCCATGTTAAAGGTCGGCTGAGATCATTAGCCTGCTGATCATTCGTGAGCAAAGCGTTATTTTCAGTTTCTAGAAGGGACTCCGATTTTTGAGCAGGCAGAAGATGGCTTTTTCAGGGACTGCTTCTCTCTGACGTTAACAGAAGGTGTCAAATCAAAGTTCTCTTTTTCACCCCCTACCTGTCATCATCCTCAGAAGAGGCTCATCGAGGCCAGCTCTGAAAGCCTTATTGGCTTGCACAGTTCCTAAAATATCACAGCTGAAAGTGCCAGCAATTGGTGAAACCCGCTTGGCTGCAAAACTGTCCTCATTTCCAGAGCACCCCACCCTGAACACACACAGATTTTTTTCACATGCACGTCTGTCTCGGGGCCGGGGTTTTGACCTCACAGCTGTGCTGGGATTCAGTAGTAAGATCTATTAAATCTAGAAGAAATCAATGGAGCAGAGCTGTGTCGGGAAGGTGCTTTAGCAGAAGCTCCTCCCTGTCCTCAACCTTGGGGAGAGCTAACCAAACCAACCCAGGAATGAACCATGCGTTTTCATCTGCTGCACAGACATCACCCAATGCAAAGCAGCCTGGCAGATCGCTCCTCTCCACGAGCTCCTCCTCTGCTTGATTACAGGAACACTAATAAACCCGCTGCCAGTGCCCATGGGCACAGCTCAGCTTGGATGACTTCCCCAGGAACATTTTTCCTGGCTCAGTTAGCTGCCCCACTGATGGATTTGCTTCGTCCTGGTAACTGATTTGCTCTTTCCAGAGTCGTATTCGTTGAAACTGAGTATTTAACAAACCCAGACAATTTTATCCAATATGAGAAGTCATAACTGGCTGGGAGAACGTGGAAACTGAAGGGGTGGGACTGCCGAATACTCAGCACTGTTAACAGTACAGTGCAAAAGAAATGTCGAAAAAGACGTCTCCCAAAAGCAAAGCTTAACCCTTAGAAGGACTAAACAAGGGGAGACATGAAGACAGGGCTTGTCACTAACTGCTCTTACCTGCCCACGTACAGCTGGTGCTGGCGGCTTTCACAGCTGCGGTGAAACGCAGAAGCGAGACCAACTAAAGCGCTGAGGCCGTTTGATTCCGCAAAGATGGGTATTGCTCTACTGTGGCAGTGGATTGCTTTTAAAGCGTGTCTGAACCCCGGCTCTGCAGCCCCAGCAAGGCTCGGCGCTCACAACTGACTGCACTTTGGATGGCTCCTGCTTTAAATGCAGCTTCTGGGTCTCTGGCATGCCTGGAGGTGGGGCAGGAGCTTTCCTCCGGAGCTGGCTCATGCAGGCCTTAACCGTTAAATCTTTATACACTCAGCACAAAATAAAATAGAGCAAAACCTATCATGCTGATAAAGACTGAAACTAGTAATCATTGTAGAGCTGGCAGAAGCAATTTAGAAATTATTATGCTGTTAGAAATGTCATTCCAGTGACACACATACATGAGAACTTGAAATTAATAAACACACACTTTTGGATATTTTGTTTTCATTTGATGAAAGTTCTCCAAAGGCTGCAAAGGGGGATAAGAATGAGCTGCCAAAAGGAGATAAAGAACATCCGCAAGATCACAAAAGCTCAGTGAGGGTTGGGAGAGCACAGGAGCAAAACCATGCATCAATAATTACTCTGTGATTAAAATGCAGCTTGGACCTGGCTGAAGAGGTGCCCGCCAGTCTGTCCAAGCTCCAGGCCAGTTCCGCAGACACTGTCCTTTCTGGTGACCAGCATTGCTTGGAGTAAGATTACAGATGTCTCAAATGAAGGCGTCAGGAATCTTTGGCTGCATTTGAGCACCAGCCGTAATTTTTTGGCCATGTCTCTGCCAACATTCAAGCACCTCCCCCCCCCGAGTGTTTAAAGCAAAAAATGAAAAACATTTTAGTGAGGCTGAAGGGCAGGAAGTCTTCAGAAAAGGGAAATGACTTCAAGTGAGAAATTCCCCTTCACCTTTCAAGCATTATCTTGTACTTACAAGTCTTCTGAGCTAGCAGCTAAAAGGGTAGTTTTTGAAAGAAATATTGCCTGCGGGGCTAAATCACATTGCTAGAAAAGGTGCAAGCAATTTTAGTAATGGCGCACTTCGCAGATGACTGGTGCTAAGCGTGGAGCAGAGGAGGGTTGGCTGGCTACAAAATGCTCAGCATCTCCTCCCACTCTCAGTCCTCTGCTTTAGTTTTGTTCCAGAAAAGTGCATTACCTGTCTCCCTTGGAAACCTGTCCCTATGGCAACATCTAGGACTATCTTGATGCGGACACGCTGGTACTTTGACAGCCCCGTCTTTTTGTGACACTTCTTACGGTAACATCCTGAGGTTGTCAGAAAGATGGTGTGAGATCCCCTGCATCCAAGGCACCATTTGGATGACTTCCTACTGAGAACGCGTTTTTGCAGTCTTTCGCTCTTGTAGCTCTTGAACTCTCAGTCTGTGTATCACGACAGCATTTTTATCTGAAATGTGGTGCAAAATTCTGTGTGTTTACTGTTATCAGCAAAAATCCATATCCACAAAGGAGATGTTTTTGACAGGACCTACTTTCCATAAAGCCACGCTGCTGAGTGTCACACGTTGGTCCTGTGGTTCCATCTGGACTGGATCCCACATTGGCTCTTTCCTTGGTTTGTTCAGGTGCTGACAAAGTTTACTTGTACCCACGCCACCAGCACGATGAATTTCTAGCTGCACTCTTTATGCACAATGTTACTTGGATTAACACTGTTATCATTTTTTCCCACTCAGTTGGGAGTAAATATGCTACATCTAAGCACGTCAGAAATTTACCAATTAAAAACACCCCATGCGCTGCTGCCTTTGGATGATAAGAGGGAGTGTGTGTGTATGCGGGGTGATAACTTTGAGCGTCGCGGACTGCAGTCAGGACTTCTGATTTTAAAAGCATAAAACCACTCCCCAGGGGCAGTCACCAGCCACAGCTGACAGCTCTGGGCTGTGCTCTAAACATCTACAGGGTCTGGAAAGGTTGAGACCCTTTGGAGTGATACTCACAAGGAAACCTGTCAGAGCTGGGCTTTCGTTGCCCACAAAGATGTGACAGCACAAGGTACAAGGTGTTCTTTGTTTTAATCCCTACCGAGCAGAGCCACACAACCAACATTTCAAATGAAAAAAAGGTTGAAAAAGAAACTGTGGTCTGTGACACCAAGATATACTTCAAATTTCTTTCATTAAATAGCAGAGCCGGTGTTGAGGTATCTTCTCTGATCTAGATTTTAAAGCTCAGGAGCCTCCAGAGCTGTATATTGCTCACCAGGACCAAAGATAGCTTGGAAACTTGCTCTCACTGCGAGAAAATTCAGGTGCGGAGGAATATTGACGCACATGAAGTCGTACATCTGCATGTATGCTCTTTGAGAAAGTGCCGGGGCACTTTGCTCTGCTGTGCCCTCCTCGTAGGTCCCAGGGGCTCCCGTTGTCTTTGAGGAGACTGGGAAAAGAAGGACATGCTGTCTGTACTGCCAAAACCAAGAGGATATAAAGAAATCATAGAAATTATGATTTGGAGCTATCTGTAAGTCCTACAGGCTATCGTTATAATTGACAGCTTCACTCAGAAGTCAGAAGTTATGAATCTCTTGCTTTGGAGATCCTCTCATGGAGGTGAGGCGGTAGCATTAAACTCAAACTCAGTACTGACCCAACCGATTCACCACACAGATCCAACTAATACCACAGATGAAAAAGAAGTCCTGTCATTTTTATTTGTGGCAGGAGGCATTTCATGAGCAGCTTCTGCTCCTTTTGTCCCAGCTGTCCATCAGCATTAAGGAAGACAGAAAGACTACGCCACTGTGCCAGGAATGATTGGACTTCAGAACAACCAGGCTGAAGACAAATTACTTTCTGTTCCATGTATGACTGGGAATAGCTCTGCACAGTCATGGCAACAAAAACTTTAAAGAATTTTCTGCATTTTTAATGGGGTTTAAAAAAATACTCTATTTTGTTCCATTTTTTCTGTGGTTGTCTTCCCTTTAATGTTTATGCCAAGAACCATTGTGAACCCCCTGTGATATCATCAAGCCATAAATACGGTTTATCGTTTCCAGATATATACGTGCATGCACACTTCAGGTTCATAATTAGGCAGGGAAAATGTCAGACCCGTAAAAAGCAACCACACCCAGTTATGTGCTGCGCGGCAGAACCCAACGGCGGCAGTGGGAGGCTGTGAGCTGCCCGAAGATCTGAGTCCTGGCTGCAGTCAGGAGCGACAGATGGTGTTTGTCAAGAGGACAGAGCCTTACCTGCTTATTTTATCACGGAAATATCACAGTACGAAAACTATCAACATCCACTATTTTATCTAGCAGATTTAAGAAATACATCCCACAGAAAGAAAGCAAGCCAGAATTCCTGCTGGAAACAGACCGCCAGATGCAGCTGGAAATCCCAATTAAAAGGTGAAGGTTTGTTTGTCAAGAGACATTGTCAGCCATTGCATGTGTTTTATTTTCTCATTAAAGAAATGCACTGAGCATATACAGAGATTACATTCAGTACAGATTTATCATTACAGAACAATCAGAAAATAACGATACAATCAATACATATTTCCTGTAGCAGAACAGATCGAAGGAACTGATTCAAGCTGAGAATTAAATGAAAAATACTTAAACCAACTGAAGTGATTTTTACACAGATGAGATATTTCAGTCTAAATTAACATTCTCAGCCAAGATCTGTTGCAATCTTTATGTTCACCAGCTTTGTCAGGCCTGGGCCTAGCAACTAAACACAGACCAGAACCGCCTTGTCCGAGAGCCCATTCAAACAGAACCCCAGAAGAACAGTCCCAGTCTGAAGCCACAATCTACATGAGATGGTGGAAGGATCCATACAGAGGGAAGAGTACAATAAAACAAGGAGACAGCTTGGTCTGTGTGACAGGCAACAGCTACAAGGCAGGCTAGGATGATACTCTATGTGGAGGTTTCACTGATTTCAATTGCAGAAGCTCTCTAGAGTTTGCAACCTTAGTAAAATTGTTGTGAATGTGCAGAATTCTATGACACACTACGTAGATTTGATTTTTCAAAGAATTATACTGAAAAAAAGTCACAGCACAGAGCTAGCAGAAAAACTACTTTGCCACATATTTTGTGAGTTCCATAAACTTGACAACCACATCTTTATCCAAATGTGCAACAAAACCTAGAACTCGAATGACCACCTCTATTGCAGTCGCACCAGCTGGACTTTAAGCCAGTCCTCTGCACGTTGTGTGCCCGAGATTAGACCAGATCATCACAGCCGGACATTAAAATCTACAAATCTCACTCATCTGCTTGCCTGTCCCTCTGAGTTTTGGATCAGAGGAGGTACCACCCTGCCCTCCAGTATCATAGACCCAAGACCCTGCTCAGTGCTGTCACGTCATGTGTTACGTCACTTCTCGTCGTGCCCCGTTTGGACACAACCTCTCCACAGGACCTTCTGCCTGCTAGCTAGGGATGCGCAATGCCTTCTGCTATGTGGCCCGTTCTGGATCATTGCTTTGGTAAGACTGCAATGAACCGGATTATTAAATATGTCGATTTAGTTCCTTACATCTCTGAAGATCTCCAAGTAGTTTCCTTCACTTTTCAAAATGGAAGGGATATATAAAGCACCACAAATTAACTCAATCACATCATGGAAGGGGGAGATACATATTCTCAAAGAGTGAAGTTTAGGACAGTGAAGAATTGACAACATGGTTGAAACCGTAAGAAGAATTTGGATAAACAAAAATGTTATCGCTCAGTTTACAGTTTGCCTACAAGACAGGGATTAACCACTTGTCCTCAAAACCAGCAGTAGAGATAGAACGAGCTGACCTTTGGAGGGAGCTTACCAGCTCAAAACAACTTCCAAGCTCTTTTTTTAATTTCTTCTCTACAATGTTGTGGTAAGATTCTCAAAGGATCAGAAAAGTAAAGACAGGAAGGGTTTTGTTGGTTTTTTCTTCCCAGGAAACATACGTAATATAACATACCTCCAGGCATTGTTCTCTTATTGACCTCCTCTTACCAGTTTGTCTTGACACTAAATCATCTTTCTTTCAAGTTTTCTGGCTTTGTCCGGTTCGCAAATGTTCTCTGAAAGACTGATTTGCTTGCTAGAATTTTTAGTCACCTTGTACTTCAAAATTTTAGCTTTCTTTTGAATGTCTGCCGACAGTAAACAGCATTTGGAAGATATTGGTCCTTCACCCTACTACAAGGCTACTTGCAGCTAATATTTCTCCTTGTCTTTATACAGACTATGTAAATTGTAGGAAAATGTTACACATTTGCACAATCAATCCTTTATGATAAACGAGAAGGGGGCAGCATTTCTTACATATAGATGATGACATATTTAGCAGATGGAACAATTTTTATCTGAACATCTGTCAGGTGTGCCTACTGCTGTTTGCCTACCGAGAAATATGGTACATGGAGTAACGTCATTTGGAAATATAATCATCCCTTTCTAAGACGGCAGACTTGTTGCTTCGGGATACTCTTTTCCCTCCTCAAGTCAGCTTCATCAACGGGTGCCACAGCAACGTAAAGACGAGGAGGGAGAAGTAGCTCGCGGAGCTGGTGACCCTCGAAGCTGGGCTTTTTGCATTGCAGTTGTTTGAGTAGCAGCAGTGAACGCTCACTCCAGGCGCCCTGGATCCGTCCCTCCTCGCCCGCTCGCAGAAGGACCTGAACGAACAGGACTTCATAACGCCACCTGCAACAGAGGCCCCGTTGAACCCAGACGTGTTGGCCTGCGTGTTCGGGGTCTGCAGCCCCTCAGCATCAACCCCTCCATCCGGTGTGGAGCAACAGCAGTGGGTTTGGCCGCTCCTTACAGGTAAATGAATACAACTGCACCAGGTTACAGCACGCTAACAAGCTCCCACTTCAGTTAAATAATTGTAATTGTAATTGTAACTGATGCCGCTCTGAGCACGCTCAAGTGCAGGGCCTCATTAGCTTCTTTTCCCTCCTAATTTCCAGGTAAGCCATTTAACTTAAAAACTACAGATTTATGAAGAATTGGGCGATACATCAAACGCTTTTTGACAACTTTCACATAGTGTGGATGCAGCTCATCATGGCATACTGACAAATCATACTCAGTGGGATTTGGTATCAGAATGCTGCTAAACCAATAGAATTAGGGACTGAGATTTTTTAATAGGGTTTATTTTGAGAGGAAACATCTACCTTTGTTTTTCTCCTTAGCTTACTATATACTCTTCTCTTTCTAACACTGATAATTTGTTTCTACTATTAAAAATTCATTGAGTCCAAACTGTTTGTGACTACTTACTTGCTTGTCCTCTAATGACCGCACACGCATCTGAATGCCCCGGGCATTGCTGAATTCCTTGTCTGTTACAGTCTTCATCGCTAGAGCCTACACAGGTGTAGCACTGCAGTGCTTCGCCTGGCATCAAGGAAAAAAAGGCCACTTGTAACAGGAACGTTCAGAGCTTACAAAAAATATTTTAAAATATCAGCTGTGCACTCTTGCTGATTTTGTTTGAAGCACACACAAAATTGCAAAAGGGTTTAAAAAACATCTAAGGATTCTGCAAGTCCCATCAATTTTTCTCTTTTAGAAGTGGTCCAGATACCGATTTTAAAGATAAAAAAACTGGCCATATATTATTTAGTTGTTACAATTTGCACTTAAAATAATCCAAGAATATCTGATGTTCTGTAATTACATCCACATCGTCTTGTAACATTTTCAGAGCAGGGTCCGTGGTAACGAGTTGGAGTATCATTTTTATTCCCCTCTCCATCATGGTCTTTGGTCCACAGTACCATGAAAAAGTACATTGTAAACATGTAAAATCTTACCGTGACCTGTATTTCATTTTCTCCTAAAGTATCAATTCAGCTGGAAGGCACAACGCTACATCTGAAGAGTTTTGCTTTTGTTTAAACATTACAACTGTAAACCCATCCTCTTTCTTACCATAGTTTTTCCTTGGTTCACTCTACACGGTATTTTCAAAGGCACACATGAATTTGAAATATATTTAAAATATCACACTTCAGACTTGCAGTGCAGAAGGCACACTTGCTGTCCACAGGGACACGTGCATTTAAATTTGTTAGCATATATATTTATGTTTACTTTACATAGCAGAGGTGAAGTTCTGTGCTGCTAACCACATACAGAAAAGAATCTGAAATCAAACCAACCCAGGAGAGAAGCCCAGAGCAGCAAAGAACCTCAGCCATGCCCGAGGTAGGAAATGAGCAATAAATCAAAAAGGAAAGAAAAGGGAGTTGACTTACTTTTGAGTATAAAAAGGGAGCTGACCAGAACCAGGCTGAAGACTGTCCGCATCATGGAGATACAAGAGATGGAGCATCAGCCAAAGAAAGCAGTTTGTTTGCTATTAAAGCCTTAACGCTTATCTTACATACCTAATCCTCTGCAGAGGATGACTTCTAGGATAAAGAGGTGTGCGAGAATGCTGCTTATCTGGCTTATTCTGGTTGTACTTCTAATCACAGGCACTTCACCTCCACAAACCCGCGGGCAAATTCCTCCAGTAGCAGGAAGAAGTAAACGTATTCCCCTTCCAGGGACAGATACGCTCAAAAGCCGCCGTCCCACCATCGCACGGCCCAGCCGCCTCCACCTCAGGCAAACGGTCTGCTTATATCGCCCACGGGATTTGCTGGAGCAGGGTCAGAGCAGTAAACATTTCTGAGGATTACGCCTATGCTTGGGACATGGATGGTCCAAATCTAGCATATACATATTTATAGAGAGAGTAAGATACAGACATAGGGACGTGCACCTAAGTGGTACATCCTGTGCCCCACGGAGTGCTCTGAGCAGTGACCCATGAAGTGCTCTCTGTGTAGGAGCTGCTGTGTCTGGCGCTGCACATGAAGGAAGCAAGTGAAGTACATAAAATAGAGCCATACATATCTTCAACTTTCAACGAAAAAATTTATTTACAATAGAGAATTTCATTTAAGTGACATGCATTTTCTTTTTTTTTTTCATTTTTAATTTTATTTTACAAATCAGCAAATGCAGATAAAGTTTACACTCCTTAAGGCAAGAGTCCCCATGCAAGTAATACATTTTTATATTAAATCCAAAAGACATCCAACATGGGAACTCATGTACAAAGGGAAGGCTAGGATCAGCAATTTGTAATTTCTTAGAGAACTTGACAATCTCCCTGATACAGGAACTTTGAGATCAACTTGCTATGAATTATACTATGAAAATGCAAACAATAGCAAGAAATTCTGATAGTCATCTTAGTACTGCATACAATTAAATCAACTTTATTTAGAAAGAAAATACAGTAGTGCATACGAAAAAGTGAAAATATAACCTGTCCACATAAATGTATGGACATCAGTGTGCCAATGGTCATATTGCACTCAATACCGAAGTCCAGAAATTTGGTTAAAAGTTAGCTTTTCCCCATTTTGGCAATCAGTTCATCACAAATCTTTGTTAATTCTTCTATCTCTTTGTTCTGGAAAATAAAAGGCAATATTAAGTATGAAAAACATGGTTGCATTAAGATGAGGTTGTTTTTTTTTTAAATTATCCAACCTTTGGGAGAAATGTGGGACAATTAAGCTTTCTCCAATGCTGAGAACAGAATATCTATACATATAGAGAGATATCTATAGATAGACATATATATATGCATACATAGTACAGCTATGTATAGTGCATTCAAACAATATGCTTACTGATTTCCACATACGACCTTCCTGCGACTTCAATAAATACCATCTAGCACTAAAGCAGACAGCTTTACAGCAGTCATTCCTAGCACACGATAATAATCCATAGTGTGAACTTATTTCTAGGCTGCACTTTTTCATAGCGTTATTTTTCCCGCTCTCCAGGGGCTCTAAGCAAGGCCGAGCTGCACCACGGTGAGAGCAAGCTCCTTCACCGAGCTAGAGAGCAGAGATATAAGCAGGGATTTCCTCCAGTCCCTTTTGCCCTAAGCTGTACAGGCCTGTACCTGAGCCTTCTGTCTACCTTAACAGTGCAGGCACATAAGCTAGCGTTGGAATTACAGCTAAAACTAAAAGTGGAAACAAAAACTGAAAGAACTAAACCAAGATCTTAAACCCAAGAACCAGAGCAAAGCCAGCCTGGCACACGGGTGCAGGCTGCGCTCGGACGGAGGCTTCACCCACAAAAGCCGGGCAGATGGCTCCGTTTGCCGCCTGCCACGCTGCGCGCTGCCCGCCGCTGACTTCGCCACAGCGCTTGGGCAACTCCGCTCGCCCTGGGGCCAGGCCCTCGGGCAGACCTTGGCTGGGCTCGGAGCTCCGGAGGAGAGCTGGACTCAGCCACGCCGCGGAGGAGCCTTCCCTTCTCTCTGCTCATCCCGCTGACTGGATCAGAAGAGAGGAATTGCCATTTACCTTTTGTTCCAGTGTTCTCTCCAACGCGTCCACTTTCAGCTGCTCTTTACGAAGGCTGGCCTGGTACGCTGCTTGCTCTTGCTGAGCCTTGCCTCTCACTTGTGCGATTTCAGCGTTGGCTCTAGAAAAACACAGATTTTTGTCATGTCAGGCTCTCCACAGGAAAGGATGGCGGGCACCGAAGGATGGACTGCATGTTAACAGAGGGGTGGGGAGGGCAGGGTGACTTTCTGCGTGTCTTTGAAACTAGCCTGAGACTTGTTCCTACAGACTTTTCATGGCTCCTTCTCTTGCTCAGCAGAGGCTGCAAAGTCTTCTCTTAATGTCCGTGTTGTTCCCTCCCTGCTTCTCTCAGATGTCTGTGCTGGGGTCATAAACATCACTTACGTAGAGGTGTTTTATGGAAGTTTCCACATGTGCTCTCCAGTTCTTAGACTGGTCTGACAGCTGGGACAACAGCTGGAAAGCAAATCCGAGTCTCAGTTGGTTTTAGGCTCTGATCAATCCTAGCAACATCTGAGAGGCATGTCTTGGGTCTAGGGGACTGCGAGTCCCGAATGTAATCCTTAGAGGTGCTTTCTTGGTTGTTACATGGAAGCACACAAAAAAGACAAAATTAAAAAATCAGCCGGAGCTGCCTGTCTTAAGCCACAATCAGATGTTCGCCCCTTAACGGCGGCTGACGGAGCTACCCTCCCGGCGGATCTGGCACCATCGGTTGTGCAACTCCTCCTCATCGCCCTCCGCGCAGGCTGGGCAGATCCAGCTTAGATAAGCGGTGTTCCGAAGGGCAGGCTGCCCGCTGACTCTGCACTGGAGCGCCTGAGCAGCACTTACACGTCCTGTCCTGCCGACTGAGGCCGGGGCAGTGATACGGCGCAGGGGCAGTGGCAAATCTCGGGGGGCAGGAGCACTAGCTGCAGCTGCAACTATCTGAGCACAGCCCTCCACAGCTGCACAGAACCTAGCTAACGCCTTCTTTCTTGATCTTCCCTGGAAAATACATTAAAGAAACACGAAGACATTTGATAAAGGTAGAAATTCACGGCGTTCTATACGATCAGGAGGTGGAAGGAACACCAGCACGTTACAGAAATTCTCTTTACGGCATTTCATTCCCTGCTCCATCACAGAGCAGCCTGCACTCTGCATACTGAAGGAGCAGGTTTGGGATGCCAAGGTCCAGCCACAGGAACCCTCCTGCAGCACGAGCTCCTGAAAAGAGATGTCTGCAATCAATTACCTGTCCAGTTTTTCCTCAGCGTGAATTTTGAGTGCTTGGTACCTCTGCTCCTCCTTCTTCACTCGTGATAAGTATTCCTGCGCACATTTCTTTAACACTTCTTCATTCTTAAATTAAAAGATTACATTAAATTTAATCCAAGAGATTGAAGCGTAGGACAGGCGCCTATTTGCGGGAGTCACATTTGGATGTTTTAAGGGATGCTGTCTAACACGGACACCCCCACACTGAGGCCATCTCAAGCAGCATTACGCAATGCAAAAAGCTTTACAATTGTTCTGCTTGCATTTGCTACGTGGCTGCAAGCCTTCATCTGAGGATGACGTTGTATCACGCACTCAGACGCAATCTCTGACCTGAGGAATTCCCGCCCTGGGTTTTAACAGAACACTCATTCCAGAAGCCAGCCCTGACATGAGCTGAAGTCCACAGTTATGTGGCGTCTACTGAAATTGCAGTGTCACAGATGGGAGCAAGTTACTTCCGTGGAAAATCTTCATCTTTATAAAGCTATTCCCAAACAAAAGCACAAATGAGCATTCACATTCTCCCTCCCGCCAGCACACGGCCATCTTAATGGAGTACATCAGATTCGACTGGAAACAGAGATGCTCTCTGTTAAGCAGCACTTGGTTAGCACACCGCTACGTGAGCCTGCTCAGCTTTTGCCTTTAAAGGCGGGGGCTTCAACCTGACTCACCTTCCGAAAGCCCTCCAACACTTCTTTCATTTTTTCGTATCTCCTGAAAAGATCTGCCAGTGATTTCTCCACTGAGTTCAGATCGGCCAGAGCTTGCTCCTTCTCCACTATCAGCTGCTGAACAGTGTGATGGGAGACCGATTTCTCTCTCTGTTCATCCTCTGTTAGAAAGAAGAGAGCGGGAGGGAGAAAAGCGATTTTCAGAAGGGTAGGAGTAGTAAGAACACTGATTTCACCACCATCTATAGTTTCCACTATACTGTGCTTGATGTTGTGTATTAGTAAGTTTGTGGGATCCAGAAAAGTAATTTTTATATAAAGAAAAAATCCTGTTTTGGAAAAAGGTTGCTAAATACAGTGATATTTAAATATTTTGATGTTGGGGAAAAAATGTGAACATATCTCTGTACTGATTTATTTCACTTTGAACTCAGCTGTTCCCACGGAAAAGGCAGGTGTTGGATTCCCCTTGTTTGCCTGAAGAAGCACGAGCTGAAGGAAAGGACATTTATGCACACTACTAGCGCTGGCAAGGAATTACTTGCCGTTGCTGATATATGCTTGTCATCTCCTGGCATCTCTTCTAATCCTGTACAAACAAGGCACTTTGTTTAATGAAATTCAACTCAAATTCTTCCCTTGGAAAAAGAGTGTTTTGCAAACTCTCATTCGTAGGATTACTGTAGCAAGTGCCAGAAAGGAAATGTAACATTAGACAGACTTTCTAGGTTCTGGTCTGCAGAAGACATCTTCCAAGCTTCTCCTGTGCATAGTTAAATTTGAGGCAGGGATGGTGGGAAGAACACAACAGGAATCCAAACCCATATGGAAGAGGAGTTTTTGAAAGGAATTGACCTAGTCATAAATTGGAATACCCATGTACACTAGAAGAAAAGGTCCAGCATTCTCTTCCAAAATGCTTCATTGCTTATTTCATATCCTAAAATACAATTCTTGTGCCCATGTTTTAAGGGCTACTTTGAAAACCCTGAAATGAAAACCAACCCACAAAACATAGCAGTTCTATATTACCATTTTCCTTTCTCTCTGATGGGAACGAAGATGAGGTAGGAAGTTTTCTCATGTAAAAAGCACGGGGCATTTTAGCATCCACAACTTTTCATTCAGGGCTTTATATGAACTGAACAAGAGTTTATTTTTTCATTTTACTAGAATTCTTCATCTGAAATAAGTATTTCATCGCGTTGGTCAGCTCTGAAATGTCAGGGTTGTTACTGTCAGTTCCTAAACTGAGATTCATCTCTTCCATTTTCCACATTCAATCCTTTTAGACACTTTTTTGCTAGCCTAACTAAGCCCGGAGCAGCGATGCTGCCACGCCGTGAGCCAGCTCATGGTGGTCACATTCTGTGCCCCTCTGCACGCGCTGGCAGTGCTGCGGCACACATCATGCTGGGGCAGAGCCCGACCTGAGGTTGTTTTGCTCTACGTGATGGAGAAGACCGAAAGAACCAGAGCAGCTCTCAGGATCTGCACGGAGTTTGCAGCACTGGAAGCTGTAACACCTTGACTCTACCGGTGAGCCAACGCCTTTGATTCGGCAGAACTGAGAAACCCAGAGCCCTGTAATGCCACATCGGTTTGATAACGTTTAATGCTTCATAAAAAACACTTTCCCGTTTTGCCTTTTTAAAGACAGTCTGTGATCATCTCTCATGTCAAAATGAATGCGTTCTCCAGTAAAAGGAGAAAAACATTTGTCATCCCTCATTTATTTTTCCAAATCTGTGAAGTTATCACCTTGTGTTCTGGCACAGGACCTGTTTAATCACGCTGGAGATTACACACCGTCTAGCTTAATTCCAAAACACTTAGTGGTGGGATCCTGTTCTTTGGCAAAACCGCTGTCATCGCAGCTCCACGCGGGAGGGATCCATTTGCGTGATCACGTAACGTACTTCAACGTATTTAATGTCGCAACTTTACTTTCTCTGAGACTGCTGTCTGCGGGATTTTAGCAACTTCCTTCATATTTGTTTCTAGATAAGTTACCAATTCCTGGCTCACTCTCTGTCACCACTGCCGAGCAATCCTGTTCCAGCGCGTGGCAGTGCCCTCCTGTCTCCTCCGCTGGACCAGATCCTTCAACCTGATCCCCAGCCCCGCTTCGCCTTGCACAGGGGCATTAGGGACAAGCCCCTCTCCTCTCCCTCCCGCTACAGGCTAGAGGTGTCCGTGGACCGGGAGCGAGCTGAGGCCCCATTAGACTCCAAGTGAGAACAGGATTTTATACTGCATATTTATGCTACATGCAAATGTACATTTATATTGTATTGCATATGTAGGTTATACACTACAGAAAACAGAAGCTGGCATCTGGCTGGAGGGGGACTGGAAGTTCTATGAGAGACTGCTAAAACGATGATTTAGCTTTAAAGTTTCTGATAATAGTCTGCCAGTCAAATCTTAGTTAAGCAGTTACAGAGACTTATCTCTAAACAGATTTATGAAGTTATATGATTAAAAGATTGTAATTAAATGGCTTCCACGTCTGCGACACACACTGGCCAAGGCTCACCAACAATAACGACAGAACCGGAGCACCACCACAGCGGATCAGCTTTCAGGCTCAGCTCGGTGTTACTGACACTACTTAATGGGAATGCAGCAAACGGAGAACAAAAGCAAAAGAAACTAAAAATGCAAAATGCTGGTGTGAAAGTTGGTGAAAAGCTTTACTTACCAGGCTTGCCTGTTTGTTTTTGCAAGCAAATAGCAAGAAGCAACAAAAACGGAAGCAAAACAGAAAATCAGGAATTGTTAGGAAAGCAGAAAATAAGTACTGCAACAACCTGTAATGCACAAAGCATAACATCTCTTTGCTTTTCATAACGAGAATTTAACTGCGTATCTAAACGTACAAGGTTACATTTTTAACAGAAAAAAACCCAACATTACAGATCCAACAACAAAAAGGAACTCGACGACAGGGCTTTTGGAAGGGACCTGTGGGTGGCTGTGACCGAGGTGTGCGTAGGGCGGGGTGCAGTGAACACGGGGGTTACGCAGGCTCCGTTCCGTACGGCTGCCAGTGCCACGCAGTCCTGAGCTGCAAAACTTGGGCAACACTCAGCAAAGCAGCAGCAGAAGCAGCAGGCCAGCCTGGAAAGCCTGTTCTTTTTTCTACCTGCCCCCCTCAGTGTAAAGAACAATGTGTTAGGGGCCCAGGCAAGCGTAAGAAAAAAGGAAAAAAAGTTAAAGCATCAGTAAAAAAAATACGCAGAGACACGACCTGGGATCTGTCCCCTGACAGCTTGTGAGCGCTGCTTGTACAGAGCGCGGCATGGAACGAACTGCACACGCAGAGCGGGGCCATACCGGGTTCTACACGTGTGCAACAGCAAATACTGGACCTTGCACAGCCTTTGAAACCAAAGGCAATTACTGTTTGCAATGCATGTTTTCAGTGTCTTTACAGGCAAGCGTACGCAATCATACGTTGCTCATATGGAATATTTTCAATATTCATTAGACAGACACAACAGGCTATAAAAAGCTGAGCAGGACCTATCAACCACACTGAATATTCATTGAAGGGATTTGTGAAATTGGTGCACTTGTAATGCCCTCCTAACAGGGCTGTATAAAATAGCTCAGAATGCTTAAATCACCAATAGAAATAGCCCAGGCATTTCTTTTGTTAAAATGCGCATTTTGCTTTAGCAGTAAGACTTTATTGTGATAACAGTCCAGTGAAGTCTATGCAAATGGCACAGAGGCACTCATTTTCCTCCACAACGTGGCACTCGGAAGAGTGAATTCCTTCATCAGAAGGGACAGTAATTTACGACAAATGACAGGAGAAAGTGGGACAATTAGATCAAAAATTTCCATTAAATGCAGGGAGAGGAAGCCTCGCATTTAACGTATTACCATGCTGTAGAATTTGCATCCTGTGCTAATTAACAGATGCTTTCTGTGTCACTGTTGTTGTTTCAGTTCCTTTGCAAATGGTCAGCAAATTACATTATTTATAACTATAGCTCTTAAAAATTTACCATAGACCATTTGAAACACTCTGATTCTCTGAATTTGAAGTTTAAAGGTCTTTCTGTTTCCTCAGTGGTGAACGGCCCGATGCTCTAATTCTCCTTCATTTCTTTGCAATGAGAGGAAACGGCAATTGCAGAATTTACTGTGTACGCCATGGCTGTGCCTCTGCCTCAGGATCCCCATCGCTAGTCTGTAATTTATTGTTGCACTGTGGTCTCAATTTCAATTAAAAAAAATAAATCTGTTTCTCAAAAATAGAATTTGAATTTGTCATGAAAAAAGAAACTTGTGTTGCTAACTACATGCATCTGCTTGGGAGAAAAGGACAGGTCCTGTGTCTGCGCATGTGAGTGGCCAGGCTCGGGGAGGGAGCCGCACCAGAGCACCTTCAGGGCAAACCAAACCGAGTGCTTTGCGTACCCGGTCACTCCCTGTTTGGACATGCGCACGGTGAGAACGACAGGCTTGCGTCAGCAGGCAGGCAAATCGCTCAGTTGTACGTACAAAAGGCAATGGAGCCAAAACACCACAGAGAACGAAGCCAGGCATGTTATTATTATTGTTATTATTATTATTATCTATCATCTATGGTATTATTTATTTTATTTATTAGTATTATCATAACATTTCTTTATAGGCCCGTTTTTCCCCTCACTTGAGAGGAAGCTGGAGTGTCTCCCTATGGCTGAGAAAAGCAGGATGGCAGCAAAAGCACCAGACATTGAGCTACTTCCCCCCACTCTTGGGCAAAAATAAGCCAATTCGCTACAAACGTATGTAAACACAGTTCAAGTATTGATTAAAAAGAGCAAGTTAATCCAAATATTTGGGGGTCACTCAATACTGACTGCAGATGAGGGGACTGCCAATTTTAGAAGGGACAAAACAATATCATATGTTGATAGCTGAATAAAAACATCTGTTAAAATCCTTGTAGAAAGGTGCAGGTATGTCTGTTGTGTTCCTGCCCCACTGTACTCTGTGTTGGATCTCTCAGGAGAGAGGGAGCAAGAGGAATAATTTGTTTCTTTTTATTTTTCAATAAACACCGTGCAAACAGGCTGGACTTGCGGACACCCTTAGCTAGGCCAGCCTTTCTCCCGCATCTCACAGCTCGGATTTAACTCCGAGGCCGCTCCTCATGGCTTTTAACGATATTTCACAGTTCTCTGGTGCTTTCCTCAAGCTTGCCCAGGTGAGCTCGGTCCTGCTCCCTCCCCAGCCGCTGCTGCTTTTCCTGCTCGTCCCAGCCTTTCGACCAGAGAACCCTGGTTGCCTCTCACGGGGCAGACGGCTCGAGCTGAAGCAGGACAAGCCACGGGCGCTTTCTATAGCCGGACTAAGACAAAGATCTTGGAAATCCTCCAGGGAGGCTTTAAACCCCCATCCCAGGGGCCAGACCTCCCGCCCCAAGGAAGCGCACGAGTCCTGCAGCCTTCGGTGTTGAAATGCTACTCCATGTAGTGTTTTTCATTTCTGAGATGTGCTGTTAACAAAGGCGTTTTCTAATTACTCTGAGGCAAAACGTGTCATAATTTAGACCTTAAGGGAGACGCCTATGTCAGTAAATAACTGGGGATGGATTGGCCACTCATAATCTCTCAACTGGGATTAGAGTTAATCTAGGTTTTGGTCTGACCAATGCACTTAGCACAGATAATCCCTGTTGTTGTAAAGAGCTAAGTTTGGTATCGCCCATTAAACAGCTGGGAGCAGGTGACTATCGGGTTTTTAGGTCACTGAAGGTCTCTCCTGGAGATACCCATGAATTCTGGGCAAAGCATCTGAACACGTTGCCTGTGGGACAGTTTGCTTTGATGCAGAAGAAAAAGCCCTGACCTTTCTGTATTACCTGGACTGCCTCGAGGGCTGCTTTCTGTAAAATGAAGCCCCAGCTTTTCATCACAACCTGGCAGCACGCGCTGGTGTCCTCAGACGCAGCCACAATTCCCGGCAGCATCAGCAGATGTAGCTAGCATCAAAATGAAGCCCACAGACTTCAACCACGTTTCTAGGCTCTTTGCAGAAAATCAGAGTGGAGGATAGCATCTTTCAGAGCAGAAACACCTACCTATCATCTGAGCAATCGTCTTCTCGTATTCTGAAACTATTTTCCTGTAAGAGGGAAGAAAAGGAGAAGCTTTTGGCAAACATCGTAATTGTTAATGCTTACTTAGAAAATAATGCTACTCAATAACTGAACTATGGTATTTTAAAAGAGGTACAGGACCCCCCCCCCC
>Ga0065711_1037430_pt1 | contig 19846 bp, 14 predicted proteins | sample Hoacrofraction12_FD_59098 | JGI IMG/M metagenome (GOLD analysis project Ga0065711, IMG submission 59098) | Hoatzin crop microbial communities from Cojedes, Venezuela - Epithelial fraction 12 v2 (version 2) | ecosystem: Host-associated > Birds > Digestive system > Esophagus > Crop | place... | reverse complement strand
TTTTTCCTTTTTTTTTTTTTTTTTTTTTTAAATTCTTCCTATGCAGGCAGCTGCCCAGAGCCATAGGCAGCATTTCACACGAGGTCTCTCTCAGCAGCACCTGGCTTGGCAGGAGGAATACAATGCTCCCCTCTTCCCTGGAAAGGGTTGCTCCAATACCGCACCCAACTCAGACTTCCTGTGACTCACTACAGCACCCCGGCTTTCACCTCCTCCGAACCCTTCAGCTTCAGTTCATTGCCAAAATATTTATTATTTCTCCCTAAATGCTGCAAGATCTTATCTTCTGCAGTATTGCATTTCACATCACTTCTGCTACCATGATTATTTCATTCTCCTTGTGGAGATCCAAATCCTGCACTTTATGGATAATATTTCCCAATTCCAGGTCATCAGCATACTCCTACATTGACACTTGCTGAAAATATCAATGCAGCTTGGTCGCCGGCTTTATTTTTACAAAACTTTGCCAAGAAAACTCCCCCAAATCTATTATTCCTTTTTCCCACATAAGTCCTGAATTATTTTTTTTTTTTAGTATTTGAAGCTGGATTGGCAAGGGGGTAGGTATTAAAATCCCATAACAACACCTTCTTAAATACAGGTACTTACATTTGTTGTTCATTAACCATACACTGAATTCCCAAATTCAGTCATTTGAATCAAAGTTCTAATAAAAATAATCAATAATTTCACATGTGAGCTTTTCTTAGTTTTGTGAGGTGAAACAGCTTCTTTCTATAACTCTTCTGTTGGTGTTACATGTGCCAGCTCTGCCTTCATTAACCAAAGCAAAAGGAACAGGCACTCTTAATCTGAGCTAGCTGAGGTAACAAAATGTGTTTAAAAACCAATCAAACTTGTAGGTCTCTACGAGTTAGTAAGTTTTAAGTTCTAACAACCCATTTCCCACAGTCTTTAATTCAATCTGCTAACAGGTACAAAAACTACAGCATCCTTTTCTTGGCTAGATTTTACATTGAGCTGACACTGCATTGACACTCCTCTCCCAGTAATGAGGGGAAGACCTCAGACCAGCAATGTCTAAAAGACCCTCCAAGTCTGTCGCACAGCCTTTCTGGCATGTTTGGCTCATGACTGCTCCTGCCTCCCTCTCCAAAGAATCCCCTTAGTACAGGCTGCATGAATTGCTTTGCCAGATACCAGTTCCAGTTTCTCCTGGGAAACACGCAGGTTGATGTTAATCTCCCGTGACATTGGGAGATTACAAATATAATCCCTACAGGGATTAAAAAAATAGAAAACATCCTGATTTTCCTCTTCTATCCCTGTATACATCTGGTTATGTTGAAAATGGCACTCCTTGGCCCAATCCTCCTTCTGGATTGAACTGCCCTAAATTTGTGACTCTACAGCTATAGATTCTCCTTGTTTCCTCCTTTCTCAAACAGGCTTACGGGTTTCTACTGGAGACATTTTACTGACCAAACACAGGAAGAATAATCTCGTTTCCATGTCTTTGAATCAGATCTAATGCTAGAGCCCAAATTAAGAGACAAAAAGGTGGTAGGAAAGAAACAGAAGCTGCAGCAGCTGAGGACAAAATTCCAAACCAGGATTTATCCAGTATGACCACAAGCAACTCTGCTAAACTAATAAAATCTGCGTGAATGTTAGGCAAGGCAGGGACTCACACAACCTATCCATCAACTCAGTGGCACCAATCCACCTCTCCAGTGACGCACCAAACCGCCCGTTTCAAGCTCCTGGTCCCCTCTCAGGGCAAGGTGGTGGACAAGGGCACTCGGCCCCTTCTCCATCCCTGCTGGTTTTCCACGATGGCCTCACCACCCAGGAGCAGGCCGTTAAAGATGGGCACACACATGCTCTGCTGCCAATATTCAATAGCAAAGACTCAACGTGCTTACATGGTGAGGAGAAATGGGGTCGCTGGAAGGCAGCGAGCTCAGCACCCTTTCTTGGGGGTGCCCAGTGCCTTGGCAGACCAGGCCCTCGGGTACTCGCTATACAAAGACATGAATAGTCCTTTCTCTCTGCCCATACCAGAGACACTGGCGGCATTGTTAAAGCACAAGCACGACCAAGACGAATGTGGCTGCAAATCTGGCAGCGCCACGCCGGCCTTTTTGCTTCAGCACGATCAAATGGCAGCACTGCTCACCGAGCACGCAGGGCATGAAAGGATTAGCCACCTTCCCCCACCAAGCAGGTGAGCCGCAAGCCTTTCCAACTCACTACATGTCAGTTTACAAGTAAAACATAAGGTATAAATGCAGCTATTGTTAAGGTGAGGCAGCCATCCTGGCTGGGGAGTTAAGATTAGCAATTTGCCCTTTGTAAAAGGATTAGCAGAGCCCTATTGTTTCAGTGTTTATTTATCAATTTGCATTTTTAAAAGGGGGCATATATCTGACAAGGGCCCACGTCCTCCATGTACCCTGGGCCACTCCATTTTCTTCCAGCTCCCCACTGCCAGAACCTACCTGGACATTTTATAGACCAGACACCGAGGAGAAACCAAACTCTGGCACCGCTGCCGCTCACACAGCAACCTCCCACTGGGCTGGCTGGCCTTCGTGAGCCTTTCGACTGAGATCAATCCACGTAGATCAAACACCAGAACTGGCCTCCACTTCTCCCCAGACAGCTGAGCTGACAGCCCATTCACTGCAGCATCTCACCACGAGGGCTGCAGCACCCGGTCTGCGGCAGGTCGCTCCCTTCCACAGATCACAGGCACCGAAGCAATGAAGCCCTAGGATAAAGCATCTCCATAACTAGCACCGACTCCACGCTTGCAGTCTTCAAAGCATCTTAAACAATTCATAGAGCTTTCACCAGGCTTACAAAACCTTGGTTTTTTTCACTGGCAAGGGTGGTGGTGAAGAAATTACTTGGCCCGTTGAGGTTGGCACCAACGCACCAGCTCTTGGCATCCCAACACCTCCAGCGGGTTCTCAGCTTAGGCTGTGTCGGGCGCTTACACGGTCTTTGGGTGCCTTGTAAACGAGTCTTTATTGCTGCGAGGCCGGGTTCAGCCTCCCCACTCCGCAGGGACTCCTCGCCCGAGTTCAAGTTGAGGGGAGCGGTTTCACACAGGGCTGCTCGCAGCACGGAGAGGGGGAGCAGCGCTCGCCCCAGCCAGCTCGGGCTGGCCATTTGGCAGACGGCAGCTGCTCACTCGGATTAGGTAAAAATTCCTTCATTACAGGGAACAGGGATGTTTTGGAAGGTAAGTGAGAGAGCAGATTTTTTAATTAAAGTGACACCACTGCATCTGCACTCTGGTGCAGCCCCACACCCCGCTTTTTCATAAGACAGTGATTTAGGAAGCGATTCTTATAAACCACAAAAACGGTTTAGAAGACAAACAAGCATCCAGATGTGCTAAATTACTTTCCTACTCCCCCAGGACCCAGCAGCAAACTATAGCATGTATTTTACAGGAGTATGATTTATTTACATGGAATAACATACAGGTATTGGTTTTGACCCGTAAAACCCCTTTACAGCCGGGAGCCTACATATCCAAAAGCCTTCTCTCAGCCCGGGTTCCAGCGCCACAGCTGCACCGGAGCAGGACCTCCGTTTGCGAGAGGGGGAGAAGCAACTCTGGCTTTTCATAACTCCCTCCACCCTGCCACTTCTTTTTATTTTTCCCAAACAATTCTAGTTTGTCGATCGATGTGCATCTGACACAGGCAATTAATTTTTCCTGGTCATGGCGGGGATGAGGAGGCTCTGGTGGGACACGCTGTAAAGATCCTAAAATATGTTCCGTGCTGCTGGCTTACTGCAGATACTCTGATTCATGGTCATAAAGGGAGGCCACGAGTGGTCTCGATTAAGGACATGAATTTAGGGATCATCAAGGTGCACATCAGGCAAGCAATAAGCACTCTGCTCTAAGGATCATGTGCAAACATTTAATAAAAAAACCCCAAACAAACACACAAAAAAGGAAGGGAGAGTGGTGTTTCAAATGCAAGAGACAGACCCTGTCCCACAGAGCTTACAATTTACATTTAGATTAGCACAAGTAGCATTAAGATTGCAGGGAAGGTGGATCAGGGTTACAACAACAAAACTCTGTGGCTGACTTGCATTGTAATTTCACTAATTAGAAAAAATGAAGTGTTTCTAGCTAATAAATCAGGGCTATTGACATGTCCATAAATTTGAGGGAGGTACACAAATACCGGTGGGATAAACTCTTTGATTTGATTTAGCCATTCTACCCTCTAGAGTAACGGCTTTCAATCAACAGTCTATGAGGTCTGCTTTGAGGATATATGAAACATATCTTAAGAAGAAACAAGCCTATTCCCTAAACTTACATTCACTGTATATCCTTGAATATTTCTGATGAGCAGGAAAGAACAAGTCATGTAATATTGTAAGCAGTTGCTCTAGAATGACTGATGGGGAGATTTCTTCCTCTTCTTTCTCAACTGAGAAAATAATTACCACATCTTCATGGACAAGGGCTGGCAATCTCCCAGCGCAAGGAGCTATGAACTTCTCTATAGGAGCTGGACTAACAAGGCTGGCCATCGGTGAGCCTTCAAGTGCCTGGAAACACTGACCTACACATGGATGCTGCAAACCTGCGAGCAAGTCTTCTCAACAGATCTGCAGAGTCCCAAGTCATCTTTTAGACTGGACCAGCGCGGCTGTTACCAACAAATATCTAATCGTACCTTAACATAGCAACAGCCCATACACATTCATCTATCACCAGGTGCCATGGCTACAACACAACACACCACAGCAAAGCAATGGCACCACCAGCACCACCGCCGTACTTTTATCAGTGTTGTATGCGCATCCCTTCACAACGCAGCAGCATGCTCTGGGAAGGTGGTGGTGTTGGCACACGCAATTATTCACAGCTTTTCCCATAACAGGGCCCCTCATCCTTCTGGTTTGCTGAGGTTCCTCTCCCAATATGTGAGGGGAGAAGTGATTGCAACCCTCCAATACCTCTTGACAGTCTTCCAAAGGATGGCGACAGCAGCCTAAGATCCCTCTGTGAAGACAACCGCCAATACCAAGAACTGCAAGGAAGCGTAGTTTCTGTCCAGCTCAATGTTTGAGGTTTGATACTGTAGGTGGAACAACTACCAGACATGGCTAAAACGAGAGCTGTGTGAACACAACTGAATACATTGCCTGATCCAAAGAAGAGCAGAAGGAAAAAGTCAATTAGTTAGCACTGAGAATGCCTTCCCATCGCGCTAGCTTAGGAACAGACCAGGGATCTCTTCGTATTGTTAATATTTAAGCCAGGTCATGTTTCTATAGTGGATTATCATCTGATTTTTCAGCCTAATCAATAGTCTGCTCTCATAAACTTTCTGGATTTAAGTGAGGAAATAGAAATCAATACACATTTGAAGCCAGATGAGCGTTTAGATGGCAACCACATTCTAGCAATTTAGCAGAATTTGTGTAAGCACATGTGCCTGGGATGGGACTTCTGCACAACAACTGGAAACCGCTCCACAGGTATCTTTCATTGCCACACTTCAGATACCCATTTCACACCCTGCCAAAATTGCTCACTGAGTGAATGAGGCTTCCTGAATTCAGCAGTTGGCTGGAATTGAGACACTTTCTGTTTTAACTCCAAAACTACCGAAAGGCAAATCAATTGTGGTCTTAGAATGCACACAGTTGACTGCTCTAAGAAAAACAAGAGGTGAGAACCACTTCTTGTTTGTTTAGTTTTAAGGCAAGAAGAGGGAAGAGACTTTGTTAGAAGAAACAAACTAACAAAAAATCACAGAAAAAAATGATAGAAAATCTTAAATATGAATAAGAGCTTCTCAGAGGAAAAAAAAAAATCAGAAGATGAAGCTGTCCAAATACGTTTCTTTCAAGAAAACAGGCAGGTAGATGGCATTGCTGTGTACAGTTTTCAGCAAAAGCTATGTTTTTGTTATCTGTCTGCATAATACATAAGTAAAGTGAGCTCTGAATCTCCTTCTGGAGCCCACGGATGTTCTGCCCTGATAATAACAAACGGAACATAGAAAGCACAGCGTTGTGTTCACGAGGCTTTAAGGTACACTACCTAAGAGACACACTGGACTCCACTCTGCTGCATTCCAGGGATCCTATAGTACAAAATAGCAACTCTGTTTCAAAAATACTGTATTATTGGATGACTGGAGAGTATTTCATCGTCAAGGTTAAATGGATACCAGTGCACCAGGTAAAATAGCTTCATCCCAGGCAAATATTCTAGAGAGTACCATAACTACTGTTTAAAGGCAGACAGGCTGAAGTGGTAAGGCAGGCATCAACAATTGGTTCTGATATAAAACATTTCATAAAAAGCAGACCAGATGATGCTACAGTAACTTTTATTGCAGACATCAGCAGGCCAGTACAGCTATTCGTAAGTATTATATATAAAAGTGCCCTATGCTTTGGCCAGCCAGCACAGAGCTAAAATGGACACATACAATAAATTAGTGTTAATAAGCAAACAACCATTAAAAGTGCTAACAAGTGACGGTGGAGAGGCTCATTTAATTTCTTCATTTTATTACTGATCTCTAGTAAGCGTTATTATCCTCATAGAATAACATTTTATTACGAAACGCACATGCACAGCATTAAAGCCTTTGACAGTCCAATGCTTGCCAGCAGCAGCAAAATTGTAAACAAAGTGGAAGAATCATCTCTGAAATGCCAACAGCCACCAGTATTCACAAAGTTTATAGGATGCAGAGGGCCAATATGCTGCGGCATAAATAACTAAGTAATTTACTATGACCTGGGGATCTAAGGAATCAATTTAATATTCAGTTTCTTCCTATTTTTCAAAAGAGCCTGAACACACATGCTTAATCTCAATCGATTTGTGCCTGAACTAGGGTCTTGAGTCTGTTAGATATTTTCAATTCTTTTTAGCCAATAGATTCCTTTGACATTTCCCTCTTTTATAATACAGTAAACAGCTGCAACTAATCACTTTTCATTATGATTTTGTATTTGTTTTACAAAAAATTTTACTTAAAACAACAAAAACGCAACTGAGCAACTTCTGTTTACTGTAGAAATGAGATTTTTATGAAGATTGGTGGAACTGGACATGGTATCAGATACATTTAGGACAATGTGTTATTTTAAACTGTAGCTAGGAAAAGGACATGGGTTGAGAAAAAACACTTTGAAATGAAGGCTCTTAGAAGACAAGACAAAGACTTAATCTTTGCCTACTTTCTCTTACCATTCATCATAACTTGAAAATTGACGCATTTTAAATGCCTATCTATTTATCACAATCATTTCTTCAGCTGTGACATACAATCAAAATAATAAGTCAACGGTGTTTACATTTCTGTGTTGTAAATATGCACTCTCCATCTATCAGCAAAAATGGCAACGGGAGCTCAGTCTACAACGTCCTGTATCACAACTGAGCTGCACCAAGCCCCTCCTGAGCTACCTTCAGCAGCAACACAACACAGCAGATAGAGCGCACGCACGCCACTTTACTGCCATGTGCAAGCTAAATTTAGGAAAGTTTTCTGAATTATTAAATAAGCAATTATGATAACGCGAGATATTAAATACAGATAGAGTTGTGTCAACCCAGCTATGAATTTGGGGTTTTTTTATTCTTTCCCACAGAAATTCTAGAAACATCAAAGTAAGCATGACTGTTTCCCTTCCTACATGTACCTCTCTCTTCAGAAGACAGCTAAAAATCAGTGAAGAAAGGAAAAAAAGGAACATAATACAGCAAAGTCCTACTGGGGAATAGGGTCTTAATGAACACACAAAGCAACTAGGTGACATCTTTATCAGCCCTCATAAACCTTGATTGAATACACAGCGATAAGGCCTGTTTAAACTGTCATCCTCATGATAACGCAGGCAGAGACAACGCGGGCCTTAGCAACGACCTGTGTAAGAGAGGCCCTTCCAAAAGTGCAGGCACCGTTAGCTAATGTATATCACGTAAACAGTTCAAAGCTTGGCCGGCTGGTTTGTTTGTGCGACGGTGGGAGGCGGAGGGCTGGCTGAGAGACTATATGCACATCTCCTTGCAGCTCTGGCTGGAAAGGCCGCTTGCTGCAGAGCCAGGCAGGTTTTGGGGATGGCGAGCTGTCTGGGGAAGATGGGCACTTCAGGTCAGAGTGACCTTTAGCACTCACATCTGCAAACACCAAGAATTTCATCTAAGCGGTTTTAAAGGATTTAAGGAAAGCCTGCTCTGGGTTTTTTCTTTTTAAAAAAACCCAACATCATCCATGAGGTGCGTAACATTCAGCACTAGGGAGCAAGCAGGCATTTGGAGTCAGCATGACTACAGAAGTCAGCAGGGACACGACTTCTAACACCAGAGGATCTGGTCCTAACCATCTGGGATACTTACTTAAAAAAAAATTTTTTAAGCATTTCAAACCCTTTTTAAGCATCTCCAAGAAACACCTTGGCAACCGCACAACTAATAAGCAAGGATTTATCTATTTTTATGTATTTCTTTCTATCTTAAAAAAAAAAATTAAACTTACACTTGAACTTTAATTCTTTCTCCCCAAAACAGTTCTTCGCTCACTCCAATGCTTGCAGTGACACCCACTGGCTGTGGCAGGTCGAGTTTCAGAGAGTCATTAGTGAAATGCTTCAGCGCACTGACAAGACCATCGAGAGACAGAAACTCAGCAAAACACTGCCACCAAAAAGCTGGCATTTTGTCAGCTCGCTTAACATTGTAACTCAGTGCCTGTATTCAATACAGCTTTCTTCTATTAATAGCTTTAATAAGTAAATAATGATTAACTAACCTGTTACATATAATAAAATATACATTTGTATATAATTACTAGTTAGTTAATAATTCCCACTGCTTGGGCAGTGAAATATGTTAGTTCATTTTATGTCTATTTGGTCTTCAGCAAGACTGAAGTAGCACTAGTACTAGGTTTTAGTTTTTCATCAGGAAAACACTAAACTGAGCTGGTACTCCACCCCATGCCTGGCTGGCAGGGGAGGCATTTTAGCTACTCAGGAACTCATTTATGCTTTTGTAGGCTGCTTTGCATACACCAGCAGATTTCTTTTAGTACCCCCAAGCAGCATTTTTCTCATTTCACTCACTTTCACAGGAAAGAGGGGAAACGCAGAACTAAGCTAGAGTAAAGACTTACAGGAAACCCATGGAAATGAAATCTAACAAAACCCAGTCTAATGGCTTCAGTTAGAAGCTGACTTGTTTCTTCAACTCTGTTAGAGCAATTTCTCTATAACACATGTAGGTTCTTAATGTTTAAACAAAATTATCCAAGTTTAAGCTGGTACACAAACAAATAGCTCCTGTTACACAAAGTGTTAACCAAAAGAAAAGGCTATGCGTTAACCTAACTACAGTCTGATGGCTTGGGAAGGATCAAGGGAAACTTCGGAAATACTTGGAATAAAAAAATAGAAAAAAAAAGAGAAATACTTTTTGCCTGCTCTGTGGCATGAGCCAAGAGCAAATGGCTCCTGGCTGTGAGCATGCAAGGTGTGTTTGCTGACCTACTCAGAATAAAAGCATTTTAGTCAACTTTATGTTATTTCCCACATCTATGGCCGCTACTGTTCTCTCCAGAGGAGGCTCAGAAGCAGAACCATTATATTCATGGAAAATACATTTACACAGGACTTCCCACAGGACTTCCCACAGAGCTGAAAAAAGTTATCCGATGCCGTCCCAGCCAAACTTCCTCCTGAAGTGAAAAATCCTCCCCTTTGATAAGAAAGCTGTGTCAGACCACATTTCTGTCCCTGACAAAAGACCCGCTCTCCCTTGGCTTGCTCCAGTTTTGGCAGCTGTGCTCAGCTGAACCACACTGCTCTTCCCAGCTGGTCACCACACTTCACAGAGCCACCAGCTTATCTTTGACCTGAGCAATAAAGTAACACTGAACTATGCACAAGCCAGCAGTTACGTTGGGTAACACTACTCACCTCGGTTCTGAGGCAGGCGGTTCTCCTCCAGGTTAGAAATTCCATCAATAACCCAACATGTCATTAAAGACCGACCTCTCCTCCTCCCTCTCCCCCTTTTTTTTCGCCTGTCTAAACTCACAGCTATCTATGCTGCATATACACAGTTCGCAGCAAAAGAAGCTAAGCTTGTGAGTTTCCCTTCTTCCCTCAGATGCTCCTTCTGTATCAGGAGCAAATAAATTCGTAACATGGGGAGGGACGCTTTCACTCGAACATTGAAAGTTGGTGCCTTTTTGATACCCTCGTTTCTAATCCACCAACAACCAACCCCAGGATACACACAGCTGCTTAGCGACCTCGGTCTGGAGTTTTGGGGTACGTGTACCGAGCACCATGTGGTGGTCTACGTCCAGGTTCCCTGCGGTACTACTGATTCTCCCAGGCCAGCTACCCTTCAAGAAAAGCCAGATGTACTAACTCATGAACAATATTATGCTATTGTGGTTGCACTGCACTTCTGCTCTCACTGCTAGTTACTACTGACAGGCTATTGTGCCACAAAGATATCATAAGCTACATTTGCCCTTCAAGCAAAGTTGTAACACTGCAGCTCACTTAGCATTTCCCAAGTCAGCACTTAGAATCACAGAATTATTCAGGTTGAAAAAGATCTCTAAGATCATCAAGTCCAACCATCAACTGATCATCACCATGCTTGCCTAAACCATGTCCTGAAGTGCCATATCTACACGTTTCTTGAAGACCTCCAGGGATGGTGACTCCACCACTTCCTTTGTGTAGTCATTTGATCATGATGGAGAGGAGCTTAAGCCAGAGGATGTGCTAAGCCCTTACCTATCTTCCCTAAAAAAACCTGCCAGCCCCAAGACCACCTTTCTATTACTACTCCTATGAGCATCCAAGCTGGCTAGCTTAATGACTGAACACCTGTACCTGATGAAACAACCAGGCCTCATTTTGTAGGAAAGGACAGGTCAATCTAAGAATTCCAGGCACAGCAGTGAGACCCCCATTGATTTCCTCTCAACATTACATGCCATTTGAAAAACATAAGGCAGCCCTACATTTGATAATTGAAGATGGACAGAAAGAAAAAGAAGAGACCTAACCAACATAAGAGAAGTAAGTCCTTTCCTTGTCCTGCAAAGTTACAGAGGATAACATCAGCTTTCCTATAACCCTACAAGTATATATCTTCATACCCTGTGGAGGGACACTGTGGGGAGAGGCAGGGTGGTGGCTGGGAACAGATGGGACAGACACATAGGACATATGTTTGACTTCAGCCAATCCAGACAGCAAGTAGTAATTATGGCAGCATTTGTGGCTAAATGAAAATTGGCAAGGGAAATGAAAACTAGGCACAGTTCCCATCCAGAAGAGGGGGAAGAGAAAAAGAAAAATACTTCCCTTGTTAAATCCTCCTGTCTAGATGTTTTTCTTTTCTGAAGACTGTTTGACTACCTCCTCAAAGTTGAGAAACTCCTGCAAAACTATGAAATCAGCCAATGACTACCTTTCCTGAAGTGCTCAACAACGGCTTGCCAAATCTTGGTGTCACCGTTTGATTCAGCATAGCAGATAAAGCCTAAAATTAAATGTCTGGTATCCCAATCTTGTTAGTGAAGATATGCTTTTCATATCTCATTTATTTCCATGTTACTTACCAATAAAGCAATGTCAGCTCAGGACAAGTTGATGCCCAGAGGGCTTGGCCCACTCAATCGTACTTGGCTGCAACACTTTAAAATTAGTGTAAGTGGCCTCCAACTACGGCCTGCTGCAGGGCAAGCACCTCACACAGCTAATTACTGAGCAGCTGATCTGCAGTAGCTTTTTTACATCGCTGCCTGTTTGCAGACAGCCACAGTTCACAGTGAGACCAAGTCAAGATCACTTCCCCCTTTACATCCTCTGTGTGTGGCATGGGAAGAGAGTTGTATTAGGTTCTGTATTAGAACAGCATGTCTGTAACTTCTGCATCAGGGACTGGCTTGTAACTCCGACACCTTCCTTCTCCATATGTGGAATAGCTCCAGTTTAACTAGAGGACATACTGCTCCAGGGAGATTTGGTGTGGAGGGACCTATGCAGGTTGGTGGGACATGCAAGACAAAGGAGATGGCAGGGTTACAGCAGGATTCAATGTATCCATGACACAAGCTCTTGGGAGAGGTAACAGAACTTTAAACTCTTCAAGAGACCACTTTGCTCTCAGTCAAATTTGCTGTCTGACTTTTTCACCTCACAAAACTCCTGAGCATTAGGCCTATGACTGCTGTTTAGTTTTAGATTTCCCCATGCCCTTATTCTAATACACTTTACTATCCCAACAAGAAGGTGTGAAGTACTTCCAGATTCTATGCCATCCACATGAAGTGGTGGGAGAACACAGTTTCAGGGGACAACAGTTAGATGAAGACTCCCTCAGCCTTACAAAGAATCAGAATCACCTGACTGAAAACCAAGAATAACATTAATTAGGTGCTTTACATGTCATGTCCTATAGACAAATACAGCCAAAAATCCTTTGGGCGTGATGCTTCGAATTGTAAGGCTATACTAGAAACCGCTTAACTAAGGCCTTTGTGTTAGGAAAAGCAGCTTTGTCTAGATAGATCTGAAGTAGTCTTTCTTTTACACGTTTCATCACAAAGAAGGAAGAAGAGAGAAAGAATAACAACATTGTATTTCAAAGCCAACAAGGTATGTAACAAGCCCACTGGGAAATAAATGCTGTGTAATTGCTATTTATTTCACACAGACTATCACAAGACACTTTATGATCACATACACAGTAGGGTTCATGAAATCTTAGTATAAAAGTATTACTTGCAATGTGGTTTCAGATTTACTTTATTCAAAGAGACTGAACTTTTTCCTACTTCTCTATGGAGGCAGCAAGAAGCCCAGTAACAGAATGCTTCTCTTTGCAAACAACCTATGCTCTTGCAAGCCATCCTGCTGACCTGAACAGACTTCCTCCAGGCAACTTAAGTGGGCAAGCTACATGTGACCAGGAGACAGTAACTTCCATCCAGCATGAGTTTCTCTGAGAAGTATCTTAAGTTGTCACTAAAAACTGCACCTAAGACAAGGTAACAATGAAAATTTCAGGCAGGGTATGGAAGAAAAAAAACCCCTAAAACACAAAAAAATCCCACAAAACCAAACCACCCTGAAACATTTACTTGTTCCTGATTTTCCTCAGATGGTTGAGAACAGTTGTAACTAGACCAAAAGAAGCACCTCCAGCGTCTCCTCAGGTGGTAGCCAAAACCTCCTTCTTATACTGCCAATACAAAGAAATAAGGGATGTTGATAAATTAAGGTCAAATTTTGTCAAGACTGAATTCAGGAATTCCTCCTGTCAGTATATGCAATACGTTGAGTTCAAGTATATGCAATGTAAGAGTGCAGTATATGCAATATAAGAGTGGAGTCAGACACAAGGACTGGGCCCACTGTGCTTATGCCAAAGCACTGTGCCACCTCAGTGTAACAGAGGAAAGAACTACATTGAGAACTGACATATCAAGAAGGAAGGGACACGGTTCTGCTATTAAAAAAAAAAAACAGACGTAGAAAGAATTGAAACAGAGGACTTCAGTAGTGGGAGACAGAAGCACTGAAGACATAAAACACACAAACTGTAACACATGTGAAACAGAGAACAAGAAGAGTTGCAAACATGGAGTTAAGGAAGGTCCCTTGTTAATCCAGCAAGCGTAAGTAAGAACCCATGCCAACCTGAATGACACTGACCATCTCAGATTCCTATTTGTGAAATATGACTTTGGTACAAGGGTTGGAAATTTTTGCCTAGAGAATAGATGTCTGGTCTGTTCAGCCTCTTGGGAGAAAGATAATGAGTTACTTCAAACTTCTGTCTCCAAGTAACTGGCATACTCAGGGAAGCCTTGAGAAGCTGGACATTCCTTCCACTGAGCAGACTGATAGGCTTCAAAGCATATTTAACTATAAGCTGTGTTACTATAGGGTGGAAAATATTAATCAGCTCTAGCCATCTAGGGAGACTGTGGTTATCGTTAAGAATATGTGGGACACTCATACAAGAATTCTTTTCCCCTGCCCACTGGACAAGCTCTCTCATCTAGTTTATCTGTTCCAACCGCGTGCTTTTGAAAAAAAGCTAGACTAAATGAATACTTTCAACTAGAGTTAAGGTAAACACTCCACTGGAACTTTGCCCTAATCAATAGTAGCAATGTTCATGTCACATGAGAGTCAGAGGATAGAATATGGTGCTTACTGAAGTCAGCAAATAAGCTAATTATACTTAGGCTGCCTGAAGAAGTGGACAAGTGAGGTCTGGTCCACCCACATATTAATGCAATCATCATTATTCTTATCCCTTGTTTGCTTTGTGCTTATATTATAACACTTGTCACAAACGGAGGGTGCTACTGACCCCGTGTGGAAGAAATACTCAGACATTTCAGCATGCACAAGCGTCACTTGGGAAGTCAGCTCAGATTTCAGTTTGTCTACCCATCTCCCTCAGATTTCTTTTTAAGGAAAATTCACTGAAACTGTGTTATAGTGTTGCAAGGGGTCAGTATAGTCTCCCAAGTGTCTTTTCCTGATTTTAGGCAATTTCATAGAAATTAAGGTTTTTATTAACTTCTTTCAAGGCAGTCAAATAAGCACCAACAAATTCTAACTGTAAGAAATAGAATTCGCACTAAATTTCCTATAACTTCAAGTCTTGCTTTGTTACAGGATAAAACTTATACATTACCAGCTGGCACAGTTCTTGATTTCCAATGTAATTTAAACTATTTCAATCCATCATAGCATCACTCTCTAAAGACTGCTTTTTGAAAAAGAACTTCTTACCTCCTGGAGAGCCTGGACTTACTATGCTTATTGCTGCAAAAGGAACAAAGTATTTAAATCCCTGAAGTACTTCTCAGCCAAAACCTTTTCATAAGTATCAAGAACAGCTGACAGGCTTCATTCTTCAAACTAAAAGCTTTCCACTGCATGCTACTTTGTTGACTTGAACAGGGCTGCACAAAGCACAAGAACAAGGTCTTCAACGATACTGTTTCTGCCTAACTGAAATTGCCTTTCCATATGGTGGAAAACAAAGTCTGAAATGGAAGGCAATTGCTTTTTATTCAAATACTGCTGCTAATTTTTCTTCCCTAAATAAAACAATGTCCCCATGAAGAACTACCCTCTGCATTCAAATGTCAAATCCAAAGGAAATCTCCATGGAGTCTCATCATCCCTGCTGCAAACACATGGCTGCATACTGGATACAGCTGGAATTAGAACAACAAAGTGCATTACACAGATTAATTATATTATACAATATTTGTATTATAAAGTATTATATTAATTATATTGTATAGTATGAAGCAGCCTTCTCAGAATCCAAAAACATCAGCATGAAACACCAGCAAAACCAGCAGCTTTTACTGTGACCAACTTTAGGGGCTGAAACCCTAGAGAACACAGAGACCAAGTCTTCAAACCTATGCCAGTGCTGTTCCCATCACCTTCAATGAACAGGTATGGAGAAGCATATGCACGGCTTGTAAGTCCCAAACCAAAGAACAAGCGGCTATTTAAAATGTATTTTGACAATTTCACCAATTGTTTTCAAATAAAAGGTTTTAAAATAAAAGATATCTGAAAATCTTATGTTTTCATATAGACTGTCACATAAACCAAAGTTCAAGAAATCTTGAAAAATGAAAACAAAGACAGCAATAAACCTTTTATTCTGTCAATTCATTTTTCACCTGTACACTATGATAAATTAAACCACTAAGCCATTAAAGTCTGGTTGGTTTTGTTGCCTTTCATTACATACAGATGCATTTTTGAATGCATCCATGAACTTGAATCCTAAAAGTATAAACTATGATGCAGCAACTGTTGTCTCAGAACATGGGAGTTACTGTATCTGACAGCAGATTTTTAAATGATCACATTCATGTAGCCAGATCTGTAAAGGCCAGGTGTAAGTAAACCCAGAGTCTAACACAAACTTAACAGCAGCTCTAATGAGTATTATGAACTGCATATTTACAGAAAATTTTGCACGTATGCCATAGATAAAAATTTTAAATCAACCTTTTTGTTGTTACAACATAATCCACTCTTCATACTTCTACTGTGCCACTTAAACAGTATTTGAGTATCTGGGAGATTCAAAGGCACATAGCATTTCTGATGTTGCTACAAACTCACTCTTCAGGGATACATCATAAGGAACCACAATTTTGAAGTCTGGATCACAAACTTTTTCAATAAATAAAGTCTGGTGCGCTTTTAAACACTGTATGTCAACAATTAATGGAGTTGCCAAACATTTGTTCAGGTATACAATTTTCTAATTCTGTGGTGACATCTAACATCATCACAACTGAGGAGGAGGAAGTCAAATGAGGCACAACTCCCTTCCCAACGATGTGTGCACAAAAAATCAGTGTTAATTCAGCCCAATTACACTTTTAAATCAAAGCTTTGAAAAAGTCAGTATACATCTTATATAACAAGTTTTATTAACCATACAGTACATTAGCATTTCCTCTGAAAAGCTTAGACCTTGCTAAGCAGTTTTAATGAAAGCAATAGTATAATGCTATCTGCATACAGAAATCCACTACATTCACACAGACAACCTTAAATTTCTCCAATAAACAGGCATGTCAAAATCTACAATTTACTGAAAACACAAAGTTGGTTTTAACAAAAGCAAAAATGTTCCTGTGGTTCAGTAAAACCTGTTTTCTAACGTGAATAGGTTTTGCATACATAAAGACACTAAGCTTGGGACAAAAAAAAAGTATTTCCTAGAAGTGCACAATGAGACTTCAATTTTTGTAGGTATGAAATGGCACGCAAACATACAGATTTGTTGTCGATTATTTCTCTCTCTCTTATAAAAGATTTACCGGGCCACAGTAAAGCAGGTATTCTTACATTTGTTCTTACAATGACCTCTCCCCTCACACTAAAAATGTCACATATAGAACATTTTATCAGCTGTCTTTGCCACAAATGTGTCTTCTGTAAATTTGAATACTATGCCCTTCAGACCCCCATGACTGGTGCAACAATCAAACAACTTTCAGAAAGCTTAACAATACCTAAATTTGCCGGTTTTCCTTTACAGAAAGTATATACAAGTTTATAAATCCACGGCAGGGGTATTACAATTATATTAACATCAACTCATTAACTGGATTCAAAAGATACTTTCATTCTGTAAGGACTCTATGGCTGCTGCCCATTCCCATCAAGGCACTGTACAGTCATTAAATCTCTACTATTCTCCAAGATGCACTGAAGAACATTGTGAACATGTTTAAGTTGTTAAAAAGCCCTGAGTCAGAACTTTCATATTTACCACAGGCTTAGCTATAAAAACGGCACATGCTAAAACTTCTGTGGATAACAGTTTTGCTTTGTCAACACAAACAAGTTATGAAATGCATAAAAAGACAATAGTATGAATTCCAGCAACTTACGCAAGAATGATATGCAATGTACATTGCGGCAAATCACAGACTTCCATTGTATGTAATTTATACAGTCAGTAAAAAACCTCCACGATGTGTTCAGACATCAAAACTGATGAAGCAAAACAAACCTGATGTGTTCCCCATCCCTTCCCAAAGACAAAGAACAACTACAGAATAATTCAGTACTTTGACAGAAAGGAGGTAGCACTGCTAAAAGTTAGGCTGTAGTGTTGTTGGGGTTTTTTTAAGTGAAAACTTGACCCATGCAGCACAAAGAAAAGGATAGGCTCCTCGGTTCATCAGCTGCTACTGGAAGAGTAAAATTAAGTTTCTGATATTTAATTGTGTAGAGGAAGCTTAGACTGCTAGCTCAAAGCAGCTTCTTCAAACAACTTAGTGTTTACACAAACTGGAATTAATACTGCTAAAATAATTAGGCATACATAAAACTTCACTCTAGAAAATATCCACACAATAAGTACTTAGATTATTTTTAAAAGACCATTTCACATCTTTAAAAGAAGCTAAAATATCGATTTTAAGACTATGCTAACAAGGCACAAGTACTTGTGCAAATCTGCTATATCCTCACCCAGACCAAGTCAAGCACACCACCTCCTAATCAATCTTTCCCATTTACAAAGTAACTTGTTTATCCTCTTGCCATTGTAACTTTCAGCATCCACTCCAGCAAAAACAGATTCCTCCAAATCCCAAAATACAAGTACACAGTATTTCAACAAATGGAAAAACAGGTAATACCCCAAATTTTGCGAAGTGCCACATGAGCTGGGGATGTAGCAAGTGACAGACATTAGGTCTGGGGGGAAAAAGTCAAATACAGTTATAAAGAAGTTAACAAGCTACAACTTTTTAGCATATTCTGTTAGCCTCCTAGGTTGTCTTTAAATCATTGTGTACTGATGCGACTGTTTATGTATTTTAAATGGAAAAAGTGAAAAGTACTTTACTTAAACATCTGAGCATACCTCACATCTGAACAATATATATTATTAGGTGCCTTCTTGCTTGTTTCAGAAACAAACACGTATTTAATTCAATTTAATTTCAAAACTGCTATTAAATACTGGGGGATAATCATAATAAACAAAGCTTGCAACTCTCACATTTTACAATTTTACAGCATATTAGAGATAAATTCCTTACTGATTTTTGTCTCATTTTCACTTTGCTCCCTAGTAACAGTGACGATAATGAGATTTACACTTTCATCTTCTGTTGAAGACGGAGGCACAATGACATATCCTCAATTCTCCTACATGTTATGATCCCCTTTGGTCTCCAACTGAGCTTCTGTTTTTCATGCTTCAACTATTTAAGTGTTATCCAATTAAGTATTTGCACTCTGTACATGTTGCATGGATGATACCAGACTAAACTCTGTGAATGAACTTCCTAGCTTCCTCAACAACACCAGTTCACCTTCTCCATCAGAATCTAGAAACAGTGTCTGAATCTAAGTATCTATTTCCATAAATGACCCTGGATTTGCAAACTTTTTTCCTCATTGAAGTTTTTTGAAAGGCAAACACCATGTAGCCTTCCCAATACAAGATACAGCTCTTTCACCTGTTAATATGCAGCCCATGTTAATAATTCAAGCGCATTGGTTAGCTTTCCTAGTTTTTCTAATTCAGCCGTTTCTCGTGGCACCGTGATAGCACTGAGCTGACATACTTTAATTTGAATTGGCACACAACATTGCCGAATGAGTTCAACCACAAACTTGTAAGCAGTCACATACATCTGATGTGACTACTGTATAGAAGACTGCAGCTGCTCCTATAGCGATGCCTTCAGTCATTGTCTCTATTTCCATAGGACTGTGCTGGCATCCAAGTATTGAGTGTTCTTACAGCTGCTCTGTCAAAAAGTACAAGCCTAACAGAGCACTTACCTATCTATGCAACAATTATGTGCCCCCTGCAGACAAGGAGTATTTAACATTCAACTCCAGTTGCCCTCCCAGGATGCTTCAGATCAGTTCTTACTCAGCTGAATTATTCAACTGATGCTAAGCCGGAATACTTTCAAGTAATTCTGGCTTGTTCCAGTGAAAAAGAATTAGGAAAATGCCAACTACTACATTGAAGTTTCAGTTTTGAGCTGCATTACCAAGAAGAAATCCACCCTGCCTTTGTGCTGACAATAGTTTATAGAGGTCCCCCTGAAGAATAAATAGGACACAACATTCAAAACATGTCTACCAGAGCCAGAGGAAACCTGATGCATTACAGGCTAAAACTCAGAATGGATTGTCAAACGGCACATCCTATTATAAATTATTTTTAGACGAAGACTGACAGGAAACTGAAGCCTACTATAGAAAGCTCAGCTGTCAAACACACTACAAAAAAAAAAAAAAAAAA
>Ga0065711_1037429_pt1 | contig 19846 bp, 4 predicted proteins | sample Hoacrofraction12_FD_59098 | JGI IMG/M metagenome (GOLD analysis project Ga0065711, IMG submission 59098) | Hoatzin crop microbial communities from Cojedes, Venezuela - Epithelial fraction 12 v2 (version 2) | ecosystem: Host-associated > Birds > Digestive system > Esophagus > Crop | place... | reverse complement strand
TACAGGCTGGGGGATGAAGGGCTTGAGAGCAGCCCTGCTGAGAAGGATTTGGGGGTGCTGGCTGATGCAAAGCTCAACATGAGCCAACAATGTGTGCTCACAGCCCAGAAAGCCAACCGTATCCTGGGCTGCCTCAAAAGCAGTGTGGCCAGCAGGTCGAGGGAGGGGCTTCTGCCCCTCTGCTTTGCTCTGGTGAGACCTCACCTGCAGTCCTATATCCAGTTCTGGAGCCCTCAGCACAGGAAAGATATGGACCTGTTGGAGCAGGGCCAGAGGAGGCCACAAAAATGATCTGAGGGCTGGAGCACTGCTCCTGTGACGAAAGGCTGAGAGAGTTGTGGCTGTTCAGCCTGGAGAAGAGAAGGGTCCGGGGAGACCTTAGAGCAGCCTTTCAGTACCTGAAGGGGGGCTATAAGAAAGCTGGAGAGGGACTTTTTACAAGGGCCTGTAGTGACAGGACAAGGGGTAATGGCTTCAGGCTGAAAGAGGGTAGATTTAGATTAGCTGTAAGAAAGAAATTCTTTAATGTGAGGGTGGTGAGGCCCTGGAACTGGTTGCCCAGAGAAGCTGTGGATGTCCCCTCCCTGGCAGTGTTCAAAGCCAGGCTGGATGGGGTTCTGAGCAACCTGGTCTAGTGGAAGGTGTCCCTGCCCATGGCAGCTGGGTTGGAACAAGATGATCTTTAAGGTCCCTTCAAACCCACACCATTCTATGATTCTAAGTTTCTTTTACAATACTCTTATTTCAAGAATGTCTTGAAGTTTCAAGCAACTTCAAGATAACAATTTAAAACTGAATTTTACGTACCATGCTCAAATTCAGACTTAAATCAATGTGAAAACTTCCTAAGTGCTTATAATACTTTTACCCACTCTAAGTAACACCTGCAATGTAAAAGGGAAAGAAAAGTCCTCCCTTTCCAGGTATACATGTTATTTTAACATATTATTAAACTTGTTATAATATAAGTAGGTATTTTAAAATATACACAACTCCATATACCTGGCAGCATGGCCGGCTACTGTTATTGCTGCATAATGTCTTCTCGTCTGTCTCTCATATAGCAAAAGCAGAACCAACATCTTTTTTAAAAATGATGACATAGGACAAAAGTTGTCAAGGATATTCAGAAGCAATTAAACCACCTATGTCCCCACCAATCAGTCTTTCAGATATGGTAAATTTCAATTAGAAAATCCCTTTAGATTAGCAATGCTTTTTTACATAATTAAATTCAATTACATTCATGATAAGACCCTAATTCTTATTCTACCCATATAAATATCAAATACTGTATCTGCATGTCTTTCACATAAGAAAAAAATAATATTAAACTGAAACAGTCATCCCTATAAACATGTGATACTCACAAAAGAAATTAAAAGAAACTTAAAGAACGCTCAGCTAAGCATGAAATTCAGCATAAGGGAGGACCAGCTGCAGCGCAAAAAAGCAAAGCAACAAACTACGAGGGTTATTAGCTATGTAAATGACAGACAGAAATCCAACTAAAGTGAACCAGCAAAGCCGTTGTAGCTGCATCTTTAATTAAATCCTTTTCACGTGTGTCAATACTTTCAAAACTTCTCTTTTCTATATAGACTTAAAAACAATGAAATCAAAACTGACCCAAGCTAACCTGACAAATTCAGCAGGTCCAAGATTTACATTTGGATTCTTCTAAGAAAATGTGGGATAGGACTCATGAGCTTTCACAGATGAGGGGCAAGGTTTACTTCAGGAACACTGGTTTAATAACAAGGAAAAAAAATCCTCCATTGTTCAAGCACACCGAAACAGTTAGGGAAGCAGAAGTGTACACCAAACAGAGAACTGTACTGCAGGTACCAGCACCCTAGCATTGCTGTAGTGAATTTCTGTAGTCTTCAGTAAAACATCATCTGCACTTCTGAACTGAACCTCCCAGATAATTTCCTGGAGTTTTAGCATGACTTAGGAGAAAGCAATTTTATGTTTCCATGGTTCTTACATTGTTTAGTTTTCCTGTAATGGCCCTGATAAAAAAAGGCTCAGATTACAATCAATGACTGACTAAAAAATAAAATGGAACTGAAATATGGTACACTACAGAATAACATAGTACATGTATGGTACATTATAGAATAAAGACATAAACCAAAATTTTCATATTTAAACACATATAACAATTAATGCAACTAGAAAATTACCTGAGCAATACGTGAATAATTTTTACTGAACTAAAAGGAAGGAGAGCACAATCCCTCCCATCTCAGGAAATACCATGTATGTGTATTTCATATATATATTTAATACCATATATGTATGTTTCAACCTGTACACAGGAAGTTCATATCTTAAACAGTGGGTCTGGACTGACAACAGTCAGATTGGAAACTTACAATTCCAGAATAAGTACTCCAATCATCTAGTTAATAACCAACAGAATACCTAAGGCTTGGCTTTACCAGGCCAAATCTGTAATCACGACACATTACCTTAATCCTTCTTGTTTAATATTGAATATTAGTTCTCTTTAATTCAGAAATCCTCCCGCAGATCAACTACAACAGAAAAAAATCAGAATTGTTTTGCTAGTCAGCTATGTGTAGTACCAGAGAGCCACAGAGACAGCCTCCCACTCCTTTGCATTATTCTCAGCAACAGACATGAAAATAAAATTAACACTGGACTGGGGATGAAGCGCATGCAGTAACAGACAATCAATGGCACCAACCTTGCTCAGCAGAGCTCCTTCCACCTAAGGAACTCTGAAAGGATTCCCCAAAAATGCTCTTTCTTGAAAAAAGTGATCTCAACTTCTGCAGCTGGCTTAAGGTTCTCATCTCAGAAGGGTGAAAACAATTTGTAAGGCTGTTAATTACAGAAAAATTGCTGCCTGTAATTTTCCTATGCCTGTTAAAAAGCTTTCCAGAGTGCTCTGCATTGTCCCTCCACAGGGAAACCCTTTGTTACACCACATTTTGCAGTATGCACTGCAGACAGACCAGCTGCTTTATCTGAAGCTGAATATTCCCTTTTCACCAGCCAAAGAGAAAGCAACCTAAACAACAACGAACAGGTGCAGACCCATTACATTTCTCCCCAGTTGTTCATTTTACTCAAAGGCTCAATCTTACTGATTTTCTGCAGCATGTTTTCACTTCTGGATTAGTCTATCTCCATCCACTAAACATTTGCTTTTTCTTACATACCATTATTTAAAGCTTTCCCTTGTACTTCCCAGTATTGCAACTGTTGATTTTTCATATACAGTTTATGAGTTGTTAACACTTTGTATGATCAAAAAAATTTTTGATAAACAATTTTTTAAGTGTATTTAATTGAACTTTCATGAGTGCATCATTACCACTCATATAACCTTAGAATGCCTTAAGTGGGGAAAAAGCATGGATCATCAGATTTTTGTTTATCTTAAAAAACTGTTACTTCTATGTCAATGTGATGATCAAGGGCAAATAACTGAAGTCCTGGGCAGCTAAATTAGTATCAAGCTGGAATACAATGAATACAAGCAGAGACAAAAAAAACCCAACACCACTGTTAGTAGTACTGTATCTTTTGCTAGCAATTTAGACACACCTGTTCACATATTCATATGTATTTCATACATTATACTGAGCTCACTTGGCTGCTGCCTCCCCCAATTCCAGTCAGTTTTCAGTATTAAAGATCTGGAGATACCTGTAACACTGCTTCTTTTCATGTACACAGTTCTTTTGAAGACAGAGATATCAAAACCTTGCCCACACTTAAAGCTTATCATGACGCAAAAACTAAATATTTTTCTTACCACCTTTGCAAAACTAGCTCTACCACACACAAAATACATGTTTTTAGCACGTCTGTATCATCAGGCTCAACTCACAATGCAAAAACTAAAAATCAAAGGCAGGAGTAGGCTCCTCTTCAACTGTTTTATGCAGAAGCTTAGAGCACAGCCCAAGGTGTATCTCTGGGTCTCGCTGTTCCGGCCACGGATATTTTCTGCATCCTTACCACTCCATACCACTATTTGCAGCTGCCTCTCATTTTCAAACCATTGGTCATACAAGTCATGTCGATTCAACGCAGTTTGTTTCAAAGTGAGTCAAATGGTTCAGCTCCCACTGCCTTCATCAGCCACTATTCAGGCCTGACTCTATTTAGAGTAAACGAGGGAGCGCTTTCACAATGCCTTCCACTGACAGCATTATGTCAAAAGTTACTGCAAGGAAAGTGGGCACAGTGGACACCTGTCAGAGGATGCTAATACTTTCAACTAAGACAGACGTTTCCAAGGTAAACATCTTGTCCACAGCTTAAATGACAGTTCAAGGATGAACTGTTCTCATTCAGGATGTGCAACATGTAGTCCAGAGTCCTACCACCACCCCAATGCAATTCAAAACTATACCTTTCACAAGCAGTCTTTCAGACTCTATTCCTATCCCCCCAAAGTTGTTTGGAGACCAGCAGATAGGACATTCCTAAGACAGCAAAGATCAGTTTGAGTCCCTTCAGACAGTGAAGCAAAATGATCAATTCTGAAGTATTGAATTTTCATCATCCTTATGTCTTCAGGTGTCTTTACACCTAACAAAGTGTGCAGTTCCATTAAAAAGGGCTAAGGACTCAAAATTACAGACCGTGAGTGCTCATCAGCATGATGTCTAAGTCAACTTCATGTTCTAGCAGCCAGGAAGAGATTCAGAGGTTAGTATTTTAAATCTCACTAACTCAAATAAGAGTACAGGATGAAATAAAATACGAAAAAAGATCTAAGTAACATCATCTGAGACTTTCCCCCATTACCAAAGAGCTACAGGTTAAAGGCGCAGTGACGAATAATGTCATGTTAGCCAAGTGAAGTCAAGCTAAATTTCCAAAGCAGATGAACAACTACAGTACGACGTTTTATATTTCCAACCAACAAAAAACATTAGGAAATAGGAAAAGAACTGGTGCTGATAAAGAATTAGTTTAGAATAAAAAAAGCTAAGATTACTTTGGTATGGTATGAAATACAAACCACAAGTTTGCCTAGATTTCTAGCAATGCCTTGATAATAATGCAAACACAAAACAGCAAAGTGGAGCAAATGCATACAAGTAAAAATTATCAAAACAAAACTTTAAAAAATTAGAACATTGGTTTCGAGATCAAAGAATTTCCATCTTAAAATAATACGGGAACAGTTTCATCAAATCACAGATTTAATCAGATTCTCTTGTTATAAACTAGGTGTAGATCAGGCGGAGATGACAGAGACTACCATGAGATACCATCATGTATACAATTAATGCCCATACAGTAAATGTGATATAATACAGATACAAGATAGGTATTAATGTCACAGTAAGCTTGCATTACTGTGTACAGCTCTACTGATTTAATATCAATGAGTCCAAAGAACAGCTCAAAAGGAGAAACACTGGTGTGATGACAGCTCAGTGGTGTGATGATGAGAGCTTACAAGTTACACACAGGGAAGAGAATGATTTAAACTGAAGGACTCCCAACCATTGGAATGGCAAGATTAAGCCACTCCCACCAGGACAGATGAGGACAAATACCTTGGATAACTTTCCGTTGCTGCTTGATCAGTTCAGGAATCTCGAACCACATCTTTGTCATCTTAGGAAAAGGCTAGGAGGATGTCATTGTTTTGAACACCAGAGAACAAGATTAAAAGCCTGCTGAGACCCTTCTTGATCCATACTTTAAAAGGATTTTATAGCCATTTTCTCAGTAAATTGAATGGAAAAATAAAAGGTACATTTAAAAAGGTACAAAGAAACTTGCAGTATAAAGCATCAGGTACTGCTAATTCAGTTTAACTTTTGACAGGGTAAAGTTAGTGATGATTTATAGTTGCTTTATCTTTTCAAAATCTATCATGACATCTGGCATCACAAACTTTTACAGGCGATACTGCATTCTCAGGGTTTAGACATGTTCCCCTTTTGTCCTAAGCAGCCAGCCACTTTCTCTTACACAAGACAGAGACACACAAAGGAAATAAGAAGATTAAAATATGGTGCTTTTTGTTTTATGATTGCTTCCATCTAATCTAATTATAATTGTGTGCAAAATATTACCAATTTCTAATACTGTCATTTACAAGTCTTCTAATGTTATAGATAAAACCATCTAGCAATGTCATTTTTAGTCACTGATTATAATTTTTCTTTTTTTCCCCAGAAATTTAGTTCTGTGAAAGAAATCATTGACTTCTACAAATATGTTCCAATCACACTCATTGATAGAAAGGATAAATCATGGATCCAGAGAGAACAATGCTACCTTACATATCCATTCAAGTTGCACAAAAGATGTTTTCTGCCTTAACATCACTGATTTGTTTGTAGAGATGTAAATAGAACAATTATTTAAATATCTCAAAAATCAGATTAGCCTTTAAGTGAGGAGATCCCCATAACAGTACGAAGCATTCTAAATGCTCCACTAAAAAACTTCTCTCCAACTGAGAATACAGATCTACTCCAGTTTTTGATTCCTGTATTTTGCTTTTAACTTTGAGGATACAGGTAAATTATATGTCATTGTACTAATTCACAGAAAAGCGTTAAGAGACTGACTCCTAATATCTTGACAATGTTGAGAAATTTGCTTATCTTGCACTGTACCTTCTACACACAAGATGAAAACCAAATTCAACCTTGCTTACCTAAATGTCACTGAAGCTGTTAGTAGCAAAACCTAATAAAGCATACTACAATCATATAAAGAATTTTTCTTGCTTTTAAAAAATGCACGTGAAATGCTATTTATCTGAGTATTCACTGTTTAACAATTTCATTCAGTCTGCATGTGTGTCTGCACAATAACAAGCTGTGCTTGGCAGCCACTGAAGTCACTGGGTTTGAGCTGGTGCTCACAGGTATTGGAGCAGATTATAAAGCTACCTTTATGTAGATTCTATTACTTAACTAACACTCTTTAGCCTAAGTAGCAGATAATTCTGTTCTATATCTGAGTGCTCAGTCACTTATACAGTAGGACTATTATGCACACAGTCCATTTGAATTCATACCACACACAAATAAAGAGAAAAATCATCAGTAGGAACAGTAGATGTGCTTCAAACTCAGAACAAAACATGTTCCACTGTGTATCAAAGACGATGAGAAGGTGATCTTTTCCAGCAAAAAACATGGTAATAATTATTCGTATAATTTGAGTTTTGGCAGGCTTAACTAAATTCATTACAAATGTGAAAGGCAAACTTCACTATTTTTCTGCAAAGCGTCCATAACCTTCAACTCTAAGCACACGGAGAAGTTTGACTATGTAACTGGAATACACCAAGAAAGCAACCTCTGTTACTTTATCCTTACAGAACAGGAAGAAGAAGAATAAAAACATTCAAGCCCAAAACATGACATTCCAACTCAATTTATGATGTACTATATAGTGGCACAAACTAACTCTAAAAAAATTCAGCAGTTGGTTGCAACCTTTTTATTTCCTCAATGTTGCATCAAAATGAAAGAGAATGTTCGTTAGAATTATTTCTCTCAAACCACTGAGCCTGTTAAACTGGAAGGACATTATTCTGACATGACATTATCTAATATTAAGAATGAAAATTAACAAAACACAAGCTGCTAAGCAGAGTTTGGCAGACCTAATAAAAAGGAAGAGAGACATGATGTAATCTGCTTTATATGTTTCATAACCACCATACAATTTAACTCACAAAAGGTTTTCCTGTTAAAACAAAACACATATTTTCTAAATTCAACCCATGAAAAAAAGCCACAGCTTAACAATTTAGACAGCAGATTATGGCAGTGATATACAAGGCTTTGCAGATGTTTGCTAAAACGGTAAACTTCCTTACAGATGACAAGCATTACCAGCATACTTAAACCACCCCAAGCTTATAATGCTGAGCAGCAATGCCTCCCCAATGCAGCCTTCATGAGGAATGTTTTAATTTTGTCAGTGACAACTCTTACGAAGCAAATTCAAAACTATTTATTTAGCAGCTTCTACAGAAACAAAATTAATTCAAACAGTAACCTGGAGTGAAGAAGTTAAAACAAAGCAGGAATGTTACCCATAATTTTTTCTTCTCTTAGCAATTTCAATATTTATTACACGCAATATGCCAGAATTTTAAAGTGGAAGCTGTTTTCACTATTGAAAATGCAAACAGTACTGTTAGGTTTGGCATCAAAGTATATGAAGTGAAAAAACCCTCTAGTGTACCCATCTAAAAAAATATAATTCCATTTGAATATAAAATGAGAACTGCCATTTCATTATTGTTGACAAAACAGACAACAAGAAGTTTGTTCTGTGGAATATGTTAGTCTGATACAAATGATACAAAAATTTTCCACATGTACACAATGAAAAAGATCTGACTTGAAGCACCATCTGAAGGACTTTAACACTGTATTGCAAAATGATTGGGAAGCAATGTTTTAACTAGTTTTGAAAATAAGCCTCAGTCAGATGTAGTTTTAAAATATTTACATTTCAATACAGATAGGATACATACTTTATCAAAACAATGTATAATCTGAAGTATATAAAAAAAATATTCCCAGCTTAAACTGTTTACAAAAATGCACCAGCAGTGAAAAGAGTTAGGATCCACCAGTTTGTCCAAGAGTAGTCCCAGTTCAAACACAGAACACAAATCCAGCATGAAAGTCTGTATTGGTTTTCTTATCTGTAAAAATGTAAGAAGTTATTTTAATTGTAAATATGTGCTTCGATATAGTTCATTCTATACGATTTTAAAATTATTTCAAATTGACAAGATGAAGAAAAACATCCATTGCTCACATACAGAAACATTAGACTTCAGTATCATCCATCCCTCCTCTTTACTGAAAACTGGAAAGTTAGCCCTGATTTAGGGAAGTGTTTAGGCAACTGAGCAATGCTTACACTGCACTGAAGTCAGCAGATACACATTAGACGTACATATGTAACTAGGCACATGCTTGTATGAACTGAGGGCGACAAAAAATATATTCTAACATCTAAATTCTTAAGAAGCATGAAAGATTGCACTGAAAGTCTGGTTCAACACTGTCAACGTAAAAGCTATGCAACATGGTTTTTCATTTTTAGATTATTATAAGTCTTCATCTTCAGCAAGTTCCCCCTGTAAATAAGCATTAACGCACCGGCTAGAGTTCTAACTAAATGCCCAATTTTGCAAAGGTGTTTCTATCAGGCTACACACATGGCAGTAGAGGGTTTATGTTTGGCTATTACTTTCTAGGACTTCAAAACAGCCTTGAGACCATATAGAAAAAAGCTTCTCTCTTGTATTGGTCCAAGCCTGATAAGTTCTCCAGCTCTGTCTGCTCAGAACAAAGATGGTACAGAAAGCTGACAGTGTTCTGCTCTCTCTTTCTCACATCTACGCAACACAGGCTACGCACAGACTAAGTACTAAACAAAATTAAACTTTTTAGTGCTATTTGACCTAGTGGGAGTAACTGATCCCACCGATTCTTCATTTACACCCTTGTATTTCCTCTGAAGTCAGCAGAAATGTTTTTGTTTCACTGAAATAGTCACATTTAAGTTTTATTCTTTATGCATGGCGCTTTATTTGCCACTAAAACCTATGATATACACTTGCTGCCCACAGAGGATCAATGATGTTTTTCAGTACACATATGCTCAATCTCTGAAACATTATGCTGTAATAAAGCAAACTAAAGCCTGTTAAATTTACAAAGATCTCATCATCTAAGATTTTAATCCCTACAGACCTACCACAAACCAGTCACAGCACAGTATCCTAGCATACAGAATGGTAACTAGAAAGATGTTTGCATAGCAAATCTTTTTCAAATTTCTCCTATGGAACAGATGAAGGAGACCTCCAATACAAATTTCAAACATGAGAGTGCAAAGTAGTGCTTAATCCTCACTATCGGCTTCTCTGTATCTCTCTAACTCTGCTCTCCTCTCCCACTTTGCTAACAGTAGAGACCTTTTGGCAAAATACAGCATTTATTTCAATTTTTGTTTCCAAGCAAGTTAGTAGCACTCATTAGGAGGGGAAACTCCCCCTGGTCTCTCACTTAACGCTTTTTTGCTGGAAAAGAAAGAACATCCCAACCCTTGGTCGCCTCTATCAAGTGCCTCTGTCCATGACTTATCCATTCTTCTTGGTCCATATACACTCTTCCACAAAACCAACACTTAAACATACACTGAAGTGTTTCAGCTGGTGAAGCTTCCACCACCTGGTAGTTGTTCTTATGGGTCTTTTTTAGCTTCATTTTTAGCATACTCTGCTTTTTTGCTTGGTTTCCTGTCTCAGCATTCTGAAGAGTAAGACGCTTTCGATAACGTTTGACACCAAGACAACTACTTGTCCTTTCTGATAGAACTACCTTCAGGACTTGACCTTTATACTTGTTGATAGTCTTCATGACATTAATTATCTCTGGTGAGTCAACGTCAGGATGGTTTAGTACCACAACTGGCTGGTTACGACGAGGGCATTTTATCAACTGATTCATCTTCAGAGGGACAAGACGAAGACGTCTTGCTGTCAACAGATACGACATGTCAGAACTTGAACTCGTCTCTGACTGAGTTCTTGTTTTTCTCTTACGAAGTTCCCTCAAACTTGCTTGTTTCACCTTATTTTTGGGACCTAGTTGACTTCTTGAATAGGGTTTGCTTTGCTTATTGACATCACTGCTTTTCTGAAATGGCACACCAGTTTGTTTGCTATTGTTTTTAACAGTTGCCTCTCGCTTTGGTCTTTGCCTGAGGGATATACTTCGGGACTGCACATTTGGTTCACTCTGATTAGGCAAACACGGCAAATTACTGCCGAGTGTCTCTGAAACACTGACAGGAACCGGGCGAGGCAGAAACATTTCATTGCAATACAGAGAAGGAGCTGATGTTTCACTCCTGTTTTCTATTCCATTTGAGTTTTGACTGCTAGTAACATTCAGCACTCTCAGCATTGTCCCTTTGGGGATAAACACTGGAGTAGCAATATGGGAATTTTTAGTTACCCTGCTTTTAGATGTTCTTGCAAATGTAAGCAACTGATCTTTACTGTGTTCTTCGTTACTAATCACACTGCTTCCACCATGCACTTGAGGCAAAGACACAGACTGTTCCACCTCAGTGGCAGGAACAACTCTCTCACAGCTTGCTGAATTTTCTTGAGGGAAAAGCACCTTTTTATTAGAAGCTTGACATCTCAAAGGCATGGATTTTATGTTAGATTCAGCAGCGGACATGAGCTGAGCAATCTTTCTACATAGCAGTGTTGCTGACTTATTGCATGTTGTGTCATCCCATCTGACACCCTCTGGAACATTTTCAGCCCCAGAGCTGAGAGAAAATACAGATGAAATAACAGGTCCTTCAAAAGGGTTGCTTTTATTTTCCATCTTCTGTAGTTCTAATGATTCCAGATGACGACTGTCCTTTTGATTTACGGCTTCAGCTCTCTTTACTTTGCTAAAGCCAAAAGTCATGTCCTCACAAAGTGGAGCTTTAGTGACATGAAAACTTTTTCCTGCTTGAGAAGACGTAACAGCTTTTTTATCAAAACCCTTACCAGCTAAATGTGTTTCTGCAAAGCTGACTGGCAGACTCCTACACTCTTTGTCACCCCTCTTTAGAGGCGATGTATCCTTTTGTTTAAGGACTGCAGAACAAGAGGAATTTCTGCCCTCCGGAGCAGCCTCTACTGAGATGTTCTTAGAACTTCTGTCTTCAGAAATACAAGCATATTTATCCACAGCTTCTTCATAACAATACAAGTCATAATGTAAGCTATTTTTTCCATCTACTTCCCACCTTGTGGATTTAAGATCACTTTTTTTTTCAGTACTATTCATCACCAGAGATGGAGAACAAAGTTCTATAACACCTGAATGGACATCAATACCTTTCACCAAATGAAGGCATAATTTTGATGCATCTTCCCTCTGTATAGATACAGAGTTACAGTCTGAGAGTTGAGAATCAGAAAAACAAAGATATTCAGAATTCTTGTCACATGTATCATCCAAATTAAGCTGGTTACTAACACTGGATAATTTGTCTACATTCACTTCCATGGTTAGTAACTCATTTTGAGATACAGAAGACTGTTTTTTCTCTTCTGCAGATCGTTCTATACCTTGATTCTCAAGTTCCTCTTCTGTACCATTTACAGGTTTATAAGTTGCTTCTTTCATAGGAATTAGTTTAAGAACCAGCTGTTGTGCTCCATTCACTATTTTAATCTCTACTATCTGAGCTAAACAGTTAGAAGGAACTACAAGTTCAGACGGTGCAATTACTGTTAAAGGCATTCCAGGTTGTAAAGGCTCTGTTTTTGGAGAATAAACCTCAACTTCAACACTTTGATTCTCACATACGCTTATTTCAGATGGCTCCAATACTGATTTATCCTGGACCAATGCTGTGTTTACACCACATTCTACATCATGAGATGAACAGACTGTTTTGGTTACTTCATCTGGAATCTCACAAACCATATTTGAAGACGCATTTGAAAGTTCATTCTGAAAAGGAATTTTATCGTATTTCCGCTTTTCAGATAAAGAGCTTTGACTTGGCTTCTTTTGCTTGTGGTTTATGATAGTATTTGACAGCCGTTTTGTGGGTGTTTCATGTACTCTTCTCGTATGTTTTACTATATAGTCATGTCTAACAGCACCATATTCACAGTATTCACACTGATAGGGAAAAGTTCCAGTGTGTTTCACCAAATGTCTCTGGAATTCTCCTTTGGTGTAGGATATGTAACTACAGTGGGAACAAAAAAATTTAATTTCTTCATGTTGACCTATATGCTTTTTATACTGCAAAAGATCCTTTGTTGAAAACCTACATTTATCACAGTAGTATTTACCTGGCAGAAAGTTTTTAACCTTAAATGTTTTCTGGGGTTTACTTGGAGATTTTTTTTCATGTTTTTCAAAGTTGACAGCATTGGCACCCTCAGGAACAAAATGGAAAGCTGATGGTGTACTATGACTGCACTTCTTGCAGATGAAATTTTTGTCTTCAGTCCACCCAAGCTTCTTACGCTTCTCTATATCTTGCACTGAAATTTTCTGAACGCTTCTGCATTTTATACAGCTTATCAGTGACAACTTATTGTACTCAGCCTCAGTTCCTTGGTAACAGTAGTTTTGGTCATCGTCCCCTTTTGATGGATTTGTTTTATCCTCAGAAGACTGCTTTGGGGATGTAGTTAAGGAATTATTTTTATCGTTAACTTGGCCAGGGTACAATCTTGGTAAAATTTCCCTCATTTTTTTCAACTGCATTTCAGAAGATGTGATTCTGCATCAGTTTTGTCAAACACAGCCACAACAGACACAATGTTTTCTTGATATTAGTCCTGTGTACGCTGTTTATCCATCAATCATTCAGGCCAACAATCTGCAAAACATACACTGTGGAAGAAACGGTGCTCAAGGAACTGCATCCATACTATATTCCATGTTCTTAATTTTATTCAATCAACTTGCAGCACTAAAGAATAAAAAGCAGAACATTAAGTCAGTTACGATTCACTGATCACTGAAATACAATGAACTAATAATTGAACTACTAGTGGACTACAGCTGAATTACAGAGTGCAAGTCTAGTGTTTAGACCACCAATTGTATTCTGCACATACAACCATTAACTTTAAGTGAAACACACCCAATCAAATAATCCTTCAACATTTGCTCTTATTCAAAATGTTCATAAATTCATAAAAATATCTGCTATGCATCAAAACTTAAAGAGTTCATGCAATTTTCTTCATGTCCTGAAAAAATATACATTCACGAAATCTATTTATAAACCTAACAAGACAGACACCTGGTAATAGAACTGAGCAACAGAATATGATTTCAGTTCATATATAACCCTTAACTCGGGGAAAAAATATTATGAAACACTGCAAATGCCACTCATTTGTGAAACCCAGAAGGAAGAAGGAGAGTGACTACAATGGTTACAAGAAATACACAAATACGAGTTTGTTTTTAAAATATAAGGATTTTAAAGTTAGCATGGAAATTACTGAAATACAGAAGGAAGTTCTTATCCAATCAGTGCCAATGTTTCAGATCCAGTCTTGAACACTAATTCAGTCTTGAACACTAATTCATATCAAGATGTGATTTATACTTCACATGTTCTCAAAGTAATGAAGTCAAAACAATCTGCAGCTGCAAAATTAATTACTTTCATTTCTATTAATATCACAGTGTAATCACTTCTATATATGTGGACAAGCACATAAATAATTCACTCCATCCTGGTAATACAGAATGTCTCAATCAAGCAAAATAAACAGCGCAATGGAAGGCAGAGGGAGAACAGTAACATCAATGTAAAACCACCACATTAACTTGCACAGCATAGTTGGCCTCACAGGTTCCAGCACTCTTACTGCCTCTTTTCTATATCTAACTCAAACAAGATCTCAGCCTTTAAGCTTTTGCCAAGCCTATGTGACCACTGTGATTTGGAAAACAAACAACTAAATTAGCCTTTTGAGACATACATTAAAAACCCAACGTCCAAAGCTGACAGCTACAAGTACAATCTACTGAACACCTTTCTCATTCAAACATTCTTACTTACAGACATACTGTTGCACAGATCTGCATTCATGTACAGACCCTATTTCATGAGATTTTTTCTAGATTCCTTTAGATTTGAATATATCCTACAGGTTTCTGCTTCCAAAATCCAGTTACTCTCCAAGTCTGCCTACAGAGAGCAGGGCCTGACGTGGGCTCCAAAAGTACAGCACTGAGATCACCAAAGTAGCATCCTACTACAATAATCCTATGTGAATGAGGGAACCTTTACACTATGGCGCATCTCCATAATGGCTTGAAAGAAGTAAGTATCTGATCCAGGAAGTTGTTCTTGCATCGCCCTGTGCTCCATCTGCCAATATCCCTAACTGCTATCAGAATGCTGCCCTAAAGATGAGGCTCTGCAAAGAGCCAGTATATTGATGTCACCTCAAACAATAGTAAAAATAAGTTAGAGAAATGGTAAGGGACAACATCACGGGCCTTTTATTCTTTAGCAGATGGATGGCTGCATACCTGTAAAACTGCTCAGCAGGTAGTTCTTAGGACTGTAATAATCTCATCCCATTGCAATGCAGATGGCTATACATCTCTATGCAAAAAAACTCTATATCTCCATGTGATAAACAAATCAATGGCAGCCTCCCAGGAAGGAGGAAAGACTATTGTATCATGATCTGATCTGAAGGGTTTTTTTCTAAGCAATTCTAATGTTGGTAACATTATGCCCTCTATTACCCAGATTCTAGAGAGGAAATAAAAACAAATGTTTCTGGGAGTCTCAGATGGACCATTCTTCCTCTGCTAATATCACTTCTTAAACTTAAGATTAATCTTGCCAACACACAAGTGTAATGGTAGGCCTATGTTCAAGAGATCCACTGTTTTACTTCAGGAGAAAACAGTAAGAGATCTTGAACTTATCAAATCAGACCAAAAATGCTTTGAAGATTTCTACACAGCTTTAAGAAGAACTAAAACTGCATTCGAAAGGAGAGGGTGAAGTTAGATCAATATATTTTTTTCTCTGTTAACAGCTATCAACCGATACTGAAACTGCACTCCACGTGAACCGGGCAAAAGATAAGAGCACTTTATACCACCAACATCCTTCACCACAAAAAACAGTATTAAAGACATGGACAGTTTTCTTATCTATTTTAACACTGTAAATGTCACATTATGGGACAATATGAAAAAGGATCCACCATGTTTAAAGAGCAAGGAAGTACAAGAAACACCATCAAACATTTTAAGAACACTTCAATTTACCAGACACATGTGGATTGCTCAGTCAAAGAGGACACTACAAAAATTTAACAGAGATAATCCAAAGAACAGGCTAGTAATCCTTCTAAACATTCCTAACTCAAATAGCTTTACATATGAATGTGAAAACAAATAGGTATATAACCTCAAAACCACACTTTCATTCAGACCTGTGACAAATACCATGTTGCTAGCATACAGATTTTGAATGTTGCGACTGAATTTCAGATGCGCGGCAAGTTGATCCTAGCCAGCAGACAAGCAGCCACACAGCCGCTCACTGGCTCCCCATCCCTTCCTGAGTAGGAAAGGTAGTGAACTAAAGAAAAAGAGCGAGAAAGCTTAAGTGTTGGGACAAAGGTAGTTTAACAAATAGATGAAAGAATGGGGCAGGGAGGTGATACAAAGGAAATCACTCACCACCTTCTACAAGCAGACCGATGCCTGGCCAGTCTCCGAGCAAGAGCCTCCTTGGAAGCCAACCCTCCTGTCCTCCCTTCTTCTTCCTCTACTTCCAGTTTTCATTGCTGAGCAGGACATTGTATGGTACGAACTATCCCCTTGACCAATACTGGTCAGCTGTCCCAGCAGTATGTCCTCACAATCTCTTGCCCACTCCATGTCTACTCACCCGGGCGAGAGGCAGGAATAACCTTGACACTGTGCAAACACCGCTCAGCAACAGGCAAAACACTGGTGTGTTATCAACACTGTTTAGCCACAGATCCAAAACACAGCAGCATACAGGTTGCTATCAAGAAATTTAACTCTATCCCAGCCAGACCTAGTACAAGGTGAAAAAGAACTGAATAACCAGGTAATGCCAAAGTGACACTACTGTTGTTGCCCTAGCTATTTTTTCACTAATCTTTCCTGAATGCTCACTAGCTAACACTTTATCATCACTTTGGATAAAATAAGCCTAGAAGTACGTTATAATTTCAGTCTTATATTTAAAAAAATTATTTGTTTTTCCCGGTTACTTCAGAAAAATGAGTACATCAAGGTACACAGACAGGCAATGCAACCCAGCATCCATTCACTCCATACCAGGGGTGGGGAATTCCCCCGCAGACTTGTTTTGACACTTAGAGCGTTAGCAGAGATATGCTTCAGGAGACTTAATTAAAACATACACACTTGATTTTTCAAGTTACAATCAAACACAGAGCACACAGGCTAATCCAAGTATAGCACTGAAGGAAGACCTGAAAATCTACATGGAGCCTGAATGGCAAACACAAGGACAGGATAGATGAAGAATGGAGTAAGAGATACCAGGAGTGTTAAAATCAATTCCAGTCAGTGTCTTTACAGGAATGGATTCAGAAAAAGTTTGTAAAAATACGCTGAAATACAATAATGTACCTGAATCAGGCAAAATTCAAAAAACATAGAGGCCCTAGTTTTGAAAAAAATTGGAAGCAGAAACTTAAGAGGCACAAGGAAAAAGTGCAACAGAAGGAAGATAAACCAAACTTTCCCATTCACTCCTTCTACCAAACACCTACAATTCAGTGACATTAGAAATTGGGGCATTTAATGAATGTAAATATTCCTGCCTTTCACACAACACTAGCGTATCTCGAACCTTGCTGCTCAAGACACAGAGATCAATAGATCCACAGGAGTCCAAAGGCATTCCAAACAGTGGATATCATATTTACATAGAGGTTAGAAAACAAAGACCAACTAAAATCAAGAAAAATAGGCAGAAACGTACTCTGCAGCCTGACTATCCTAAATTCATCCAGTATCAGGTCTTTTGCACTGCAGTAGATTAAAAACCACTGATGTGGCCACTGTCAGATAGGAATTGCCAATGTCCTCCCGTTATTCTATACTCTTCAAATTTCCATTTACTTCAAATACATAAACACTTTGTTCATAATTTCAAAGAATAATATTTCTTCCCCCATGTTTTAGTTTCCTTTTTAATCTCAAATTATATGCTGCTATCAATGAAATGGGTGTTGACGAGCAGCATGCATTTATAACATGTGACCAGGTAAGTAAGAACTTACTTCAGCAAATCGCAGACCTCTCACACACGAAGTTCAAAGACTGCATTCAGCAATCAAGGACTGCTTTGATACTGAAAGGCCTGTAAGTCATCTCCTAAGAGAAGCTGTTCAAATGGAATTGGAAGACACTGTGCATCACTGTATCAGCAAGATGCAGTGTGCAGAATTTGAGTCTCTGAAAAACTTAAATGTCTGTGTAACCTTAAAATGATTTTGTCTGCGTCTTACAATTATATACATGCCATATACTACCCATTTAACATCAACTGACTATCTCTGTTAGGCAGAGTTAACCATTCTGTTGACCCAGCCACGCCGCCGCCAATTATCAGTCACTAATTTTAGGCCTAATGACTGAGATCCAAAGTGCTTCACTCAACTCTAAGGCATTGCACTAACTAAAAGAATTGATTTTGTATTAAAAACAAATTATTCAAATACACCAAAGAAATTTTATCTACAATTACTCCGTCTTAAAAAGACATTTTGTTTTGCAGTAACAGCTAATCACAATCATAACACTTTTTGTATCTGAAATCCACATGAAATTTTTCCATCTAAATGAATGAGGAATGTCAATATAGAGAATTAAGAAGAGTAAAGACCACGCACCAGGTTTTTAGAGCTTATTTTTATTATAAAATATGGTTATTTCACTCTACATAAAAAATAACTACACTCAAAATTTTTACTACATATAAAGTTATACAAAATACTGATTAAAAGTAAATCTCTATTTTTCAAATGAGTAAGTCAATAATTGTGCAATTTATTGACATTTATTGGCAATGTAACAAGGCAGGTACATATACATACAACACAATATTCTACTGAAATGGAGGTCTGCTTCTCTGTGGCTCTAGGACCGAGGCCTACCTTTATTTGTATCTGAAATATACACATTTCTGACATATTCAATTGCTTGGTGGTCTTCTAGCAACAAGCTAAGCAACGCATTCTCAAATAACTACTGCATCAAAAGCAGTATTTTAGAGAGCGTTCAGCAATGTCTATACAGTTGTTCATCATCACATGTATGATCAACTTTTAAATTTATGCTGCACATTTCAGCATTTCATACAATTTACAACCATTTTTAAAAATCTCCCTGTATATTCAAAGGACACTGACTAGTATTCAGCATTGCCTTGGTCTAAGCTTTAAGGCCTGTAAGCAATAAAGCAAGGAAGTACAGCACGGCAGCAAATGAGAAAGGAGGGAGGAGAGCCCCATTAAAAGTACATACTCCTACATGTCCAGTTCTCAGAACACTCATATAGATGCTTAAATTAATTTCCACAGATTTAATTCCTGCTAAAATTAACCACATACATACGTATCTGCAAGAAAAGGGCCGTGACTATAACCTTTCACTGTAGCAACAATGCACAAGAGACTGCTAGCAAAACCCCGTGGAGTACCATTAGCCATCTCAATACTAAAACAGACTTTTTTATTAAATGTATATTTCAGGGCAATTCAGCTACATCTATGATAACACCGGATCATTAATTTGGAAGAAATCCAAGTCGTTTATACGTCTAAATTATCTCAAGTGTCCAATGTAATAGTTTTTTGTGATTGATTCTCTTGCAACAACAGTTAACGTAGGATTTAATTAAGCGAATCTTATGCCCAAACACTCTGCAGAACACAACACACGTACAAAACACAGGACGTTCTCTATTGTGCAGTAACATAGTCACTAACCCAAAACCTTCTTTTCTTCAGGAAGCAGACGAAGATGACAAACCTGGACAACAGCTCTGCAGCCCAGTCGAGTCTAAAGCGGCCTGATGGCGTCCACGAGACAGCAGCACCCGCCGGCCAACACCAAAAAATCCCATTTCCCTGGGCATCCAGCCCACCCGCGTACAAGCGCTGCCGCCTCAGCGGGGAAGAGAGGCCTCCCTCGCTCAGAGCCCGGCCCGGGAGGCCGAGCCACGCCGCTACCGGGGCGCCGGACCCTCTACAGGCCGCGCA
>Ga0065711_1010468_pt1 | contig 19846 bp, 16 predicted proteins | sample Hoacrofraction12_FD_59098 | JGI IMG/M metagenome (GOLD analysis project Ga0065711, IMG submission 59098) | Hoatzin crop microbial communities from Cojedes, Venezuela - Epithelial fraction 12 v2 (version 2) | ecosystem: Host-associated > Birds > Digestive system > Esophagus > Crop | place... | reverse complement strand
GCACTTCCTCTACCGTCTCTCCATCAAAAATCTGATCGATATGATACTTACCATTCGATACACTGACATGTACTGCATTGGTATCACCGAAGAGGTTGTGCATATCACCCAATATCTCCTGATAAGCTCCCACCAGGAATACACCTAAATAATACGGTTCGTTTTTGTTCAGGGAATGAACGGGTAGTACATGTTCTATACTCCTGTCCGTAACGAAATTAGTTATCTTACCATCACTGTCACAAGTGATATCCTGTATAGTACAACTACGTGACGGGCGCTCATCTAGACGTTGCAACGGCATAATAGGAAATATCTGGTCTATCGCCCATGCGTCAGGCAGTGACTGGAAGAGGGAGAAGTTACAGAAATATTTGTCTGCTAACAGTTTATCCAAGCTATCCAATTCTTCAGGCACATGTTTCATGTGTCTTACCATATTCCTTATCTCCCGGCACACGCTCCAATACATCTTCTCTATCTCAGCGCGTGTCTTAAGGTCTACGATACCATGGCTAAACAGGTTTAGAGCTTCCTCACGTATTTGGTCTGCATCATGAAAATCCTCCATCATGGAACGGATATTTATGTTGTCCCATATCTCATAGAGGTCTTTCACCAACTGATGACTATTCTCGTCTGGTTCATACGATTCTTCCATCTGTGGCAGAGATGCTGTCTCCAGCACATCTATAACTAATATAGAATGATGGGCAGCAAGACTGCGTCCACTCTCCGTAATGATATTCGGATGCGCTATTCCCGCATTGTTGGAAGCCTCAACGAAAGTATAGATACAGTCGTTGACATACTCTTGTATGCTATAGTTCACAGAGCTTTCACTCGAAGGACTTCTCGTACCATCGTAATCAACACCTAGTCCACCACCGCAATCCACGAAATCGACATTATATCCCATCTTATGCAGTTGGACATAAAATTGCGATGCTTCTCTCAGTGCCGTCTGGATACGACGTATCTTCGTTATCTGTGAACCGATATGGAAATGGATAAGACGGAAACAATCTTTCAGTCCTTTCTTTTCAAGCAGTTCCAAGGCTTCTAACAGTTCACCGCTGGTAAGTCCGAATTTGCTGGCATCACCACCACTCTCCTGCCATTTACCGCTACCCGAAGAAGCCAGTTTTATACGTATACCGATATTCGGACGGACATTCAGTTTCTTTGCGGCACGCGCTATGATATCAAGTTCATTCAGTTTCTCAACCACGATAAAGATACGCTTGCCCATCTTCTGTGCCAACAGAGCCATCTCTATATAGCCCTGGTCTTTGTAACCATTACAGATGATAAGCGAATCGCTCTGACACTGAACAGCCAGTACGGCATGCAGTTCCGGTTTACTTCCTGCCTCCAGACCTAGATTAAATTTCTCGCCATGACTGATAACCTCCTCCACAACGGGCTGCATCTGATTTACCTTTATCGGGTAAATAACAAAACTCTCACCCTTGAAATCGTATTCTGTCGTAGCTTTCTCAAAGCATCGACTTGTCTTCTCAATACGATTGTCTATAATATCAGGGAAACGTAATAGAACAGGAGCAGACACGTCACGAAGAGCAAGTTCATCCATCACCTCACGAAGATCAATCTTAACATCGTCTTTGCATGGTGACACATAGACGTTGCCTTTCTCATTAATGCCGAAATAATTTACTCCCCAACCACCAATATTATATAGTTCGGCGGAATCCTCTATGGTCCATTTCTTCATCTTTAATCTTTGTCTATTAGCTTTCTTAATCTATTTACAGTATCATCAATCTTATCACGTGTATCCAAGGTATCGATCTCAAAGATATGACGCGCCTTGTTATAAAACGTTTCGCGTTCACTGAGTTGTTGTGTTATATGATCCAAGAGCTGTTGCTCTGTCTTACCCTTCAACAGTGGACGTTCTGTCCTGCCCATCTTGAGGTGATTATATAACACCTGTGGCTCCGCCTTTAAATACACCGTATCACCTTGGCCGTTCATATAATCCATGTTATCAAAGAAACAAGGAGTACCACCACCACAGCTTATCACCACATCTTCAAACTCTGCTACCTCATGCAACATGTTCCGTTCTATCTCACGGAAAGCGTTCTCACCACGTTCTTCAAAAATCTTTGGCACAGAACTGTGCATACGGGTTTCTATATACCAATCAAGGTCGTAAAAAGGTACCGACAACTGCTCTGCCAATTTTCTGCCAAGGGTCGTCTTCCCTGCCCCCATGTAACCGATAAGAATGATACGAGTCATCTAATATCGTATATTTATGATTTTTTCTTCTTTTTGTAGTTAGTCGGTTTACCGTTGTTTACGATAGCCATACACTCCTCGTAAGTCAGATCTTTTGCCTTCAGTTGCTGCGCTTTCGTGAGTTTATAGTTGCTTCCATCGTAAACAAGATATGCACCATACCTTCCGTTCATCACTTCTAATTTCTCATCCTCTTCAAAGGTCTTCAAGTGACGTTGTTTCTCTTCTTCCGCCTTATTACGGATAAGTTCTATACACTCATCCAACGTAATTGTCAGAGGATCACTGGTTTTTGGTATAGACACAAAAGACTTACCATACATCACATAAGGACCGAATCGTCCTGTACCCACTACGACTTTCTGTCCCTCGTATTCTCCCATCTCGCGTGGTAGACGGAAGAGCGATAGCACCTCCTCCAAGGTTATCGTCTCCAAGCTCTTATCGGCAGGCAGTTGGGCGAAACGCGGTTTCTCCTTATCTTCGGCAGTACCTATCTGAGCGACAGGACCGTATCGTCCAATTTTCACGAACACCGGTTTACCTGTTGACGGTTCCTCACCAACCATTCGTTCACCAGCCTTATATTCATTGTGCGCATTAAGAGCTTTCTCTACAACGGGTTCGAAATGAGAATCAAATTTCTTGAGCATCTCATGCCATTCCTCCTTACCCTCGGCAATCTCATCGAAATCGCGCTCCACCTTAGCGGTGAAGTTATAGTCCATGATATCAGGGAAATTCTCGGTAAGATAGTCGTTTACCACAATACCTATGTCCGTTGGGATAAGTTTACCCTTATCCTTACCCACCATTTCCGTCTTTTTCTTCGTCTTAATCGCGTCACCGACAAGAGTACTTATAGAGTATTCCCTTTCCACCCCCTTTTTATCTCCACGTTGAACATACTCACGCTGTTGTATAGTGCTTATCGTAGGAGCGTACGTAGAAGGACGTCCTATACCCAATTCCTCCATTCTGTGTACGAGAGATGCCTCCGTATATCGTTGCGGTGACATCGTGAAACGTTCGGTTGAGGTTATTTCCTTACGCTCTAATACATCACCCTTCTTTATGTCGGGCAGGATATGTGTTGCTGTACTATCATCATCCGTTGCCTCATCGTCTGTCGACTCACGATAAACTTTCATGAAACCATCAAACTTCATCACCTCACCGTTGGCCACAAACTCATACTCAATACCGTCTATACTTATCGTTATAACCGTTTTCTCTACTTCAGCCTCCGCCATCTGACACGCTATGGTACGTTTCCAGATTAATTCGTACAGACGCTGTTCCTGTTGGGTTCCTTCAATACTATTGACATTCATATATGTAGGACGTATCGCCTCGTGTGCTTCCTGCGCTCCTTTAGAATGAGTCTGATATTGACGTGTCTTAGAATATTCCTTACCCCACAGTTTCTCTATCTCTTCCTTACTTGCAGCAAGACAGAGCTTACTCAGGTTTACCGAGTCGGTACGCATATACGTTATCTGTCCGTTCTCATACAGATGTTGGGCAACGCTCATCGTCCTGGATACCGACATCCCCAATTTTCTCGATGCCTCCTGTTGCAGGGTACTCGTTGTGAACGGAGGTGCAGGCATACGTTTCTGAGGTTTCTTCGTTACCGTCTTCACCTTAAAGGTAGCCCTCTTGCAGTCTTCAAAAAACTCCGATACATCGCTCAACGACGTGAAACGGTGATTCAGCTCTGCCTTTATATCACTCTTCTTTCCTTTGTCATCCGTCGCTGTAAAGATAGCATTGATTCTGTAATATCTCTCGCTCTTGAAGTTCTGTATTTCCCTTTCACGCTCCACTATCAACCTCACTGCTACACTCTGCACACGACCGGCAGAGAGTGATGGTTTCACCTTGCGCCACAAGACCGGTGAAAGTTTGAAACCCACTATTCTATCCAGTACACGTCTAGCTTGCTGAGCATTGACAAGGTTCATATCCAAACGTCTCGGAGACTCTATCGCGTTAAGAATAGCAGGTTTTGTTATCTCGTGAAACACAATACGGTTGGTGTTAGCCTCATCTAGTCCCAACACCTCACACAAGTGCCATGATATCGCCTCTCCCTCACGGTCCTCATCGGATGCGAGCCACACTCTGTCTACGAGTTTCGCATTCTCCTTAAGGCTCTTAACTACTGATTTCTTGTCAGCAGGAATCTCATAGTCGGGAGTGAATGTCTTTTCGTTAATACTCAGTTCTTTCTTTTTGAGGTCTCGAATATGTCCGTAACTTGACATCACCTTATAGTCGCCACCAAGGAATTTCTCTATTGTCTTCGCTTTCGCCGGTGACTCTACGATAACTAAATTCTTCTGCATATTCCTGTTCTTTTTATTTTCAAGGGTGCAAAAGTACTCAAAATTTTATATTCACCTTATATATACGATTGTTTTTTTATTTTTTTAACTCTTATCATTTTATCTAGCAGAGATTTCGTTATCAATATGAATATTTCCTTTTGTCAACTGAAAATTGCAAAACTGTGTACGCAAACCGTGTTTTAAAAATCATTAACATAAAAAGATTTATAAGTTACAAAATTTCAATGAAAACGAGAACACCAAATCATTTTTTATTACTATCTTTGCGGGCGGAAAACCGCATAATATTTGATGGGGTATCAATAAATTATCGTAATTATCATACAATAGGTTGCGGTATTGAGGATAAAAAGATTTTTTACAACAAATAAAATTAAAAGAAATGGCAAAGTTTGACAAGTCAGTTTTGGCTAAGTACGGAATCACCGGAGCTACGGAGGTTCTCTACAATCCTTCTTATGAAGTATTGTTCAACGAGGAGACAAAAGAAGGTCTCACAGGTTATGACAAAGGTCAGGAGACAGAGTTAGGAGCTATCAACGTGATGACAGGTGTTTACACTGGTCGTTCTCCTAAAGACAAATTCATCGTTGACGATGAGAACTCTCATGATACCGTATGGTGGACATCAGACGAGTACAAAAATGATAACCACCGCGCAAGCAAGGAAACTTGGGAAGCAGTAAAGAAACTCGCTCAGAAGCAGCTCTCTGGTAAGAGACTGTACGTTGTTGACGGTTTCTGTGGTGCCAACAAAGATACTCGCATGAAAGTGCGTTTCATCATGGAAGTAGCATGGCAGGCTCACTTCGTAACAAACATGTTCATCCGTCCTCAGAACGAAGAGGAGTTTGATCAGGAGCCAGACTTCATCGTTTACAACGCATCAAAGGCAAAAGTTGACAACTACAAAGAACTGGGTCTTAACTCAGAGACAGCTGTAGTATTCAACGTAACAAGCAAAGAGCAGGTTATCCTCAACACATGGTACGGTGGTGAGATGAAGAAGGGTATGTTCTCTATGATGAACTACTACCTTCCACTGAAGGGTATTGCTGCTATGCACTGTTCTGCAAACTGCGACATGGACGGTCAGAACACAGCTATCTTCTTCGGTCTTTCTGGTACAGGTAAGACAACATTGTCAACAGATCCAAAACGTAAGCTTATCGGTGATGACGAGCACGGATGGGACGACAACGGTGTGTTCAACTTCGAAGGTGGTTGCTATGCTAAGGTTATCAACCTCGACAAAGAGAGCGAGCCAGATATCTACAACGCTATTCACAGAGATGCCCTCTTGGAGAACGTTACTGTAGACAAAGACGGTAAGATAGATTTCGCTGACAAGAGCGTAACAGAGAACACACGTGTTTCTTATCCTATCTATCACATCAAGAACATCGTACGTCCTATATCACACGCTCCTGCAGCAAAACAGGTTATCTTCCTGAGCGCTGACGCATTCGGAGTTCTTCCTCCAGTATCAATCCTCGATCCAGAGCAGACAAAATACTATTTCCTCTCTGGATTCACAGCAAAATTGGCAGGTACAGAGCGTGGTATCACAGAACCTACACCAACATTCTCAGCTTGCTTCGGTCAGGCATTCCTTGAGTTGCACCCAACAAAATATGCTGAGGAGCTCGTAAAGAGAATGAAACAGAGCGGTGCTAAGGCTTACTTGGTAAACACAGGATGGAACGGTACAGGAAAGCGTATCTCTATCAAAGATACACGTGGTATCATCGACGCTATCCTCAACCACTCTATAGACCAGGCTCCTACAAAGACTATACCTTACTTCAACTTCACCGTTCCTACAAAACTGGAAGGTGTTGATTCAGGTATCCTCGATCCACGTGATACATACAGCAACGCTGCACAGTGGGAGGAGAAAGCTAAAGACTTGGCAAGCAGATTCATCAAGAACTTTACTAAGTACGAGACAAACGAGGCTGGTAAGGCACTTGTTGCTGCTGGTCCAAAACTTTAAAATATTGGGGTGTCCAAAAAGGACACCCAATATTTTTAGTTGATAGTTGATAATGGATAATTAAATCTTTGATGATAAATTTTATGTATTGTCGCGAAGCGACTAACTATCAACTATCAATTATCAATTATCAATTAAAAATAGTATATGGCAAAGGCCTCCCTTTGCCATATACTATTTTTTTGACCTATGTCAAGAAAATTCGACTTTTTGAAATTTTATTGCATAAAAATTTGTGTGCGTACACAAAATATCCTACCTTTGCATCACAGTTCGTGAGAATTGACTTCTTTTTATTCATTAGGTTAGTAGTTAATAGATTAAGGTAAAGATTATGTTATTAGATTTTGAAACAACTGTAATGTTGGTAACTGTCGGATTGGCAGCATCACTAAGCATAATAACTTTAGTGAATTCCAACTTACGTTGACAGAAACTCAGGAGGGCGATATGTGTGAACATCTCGTTCTCATTTTTTTTGTATAAATGAGATAATAAAGCATAATTTTTACGACACAAAGCCACGTTATCGCTATTTTTTATGTAACTTTGCAGCCGAATATTGAAAAAAGATGATAAGGAAACTCATTACGCTGCTCATAACAGCGGTCATTACTATAAACTTGTGTTCGTGTCTTGATTCGTCGTCATCGTCATCATCATACAACGACACAGCAATAACATCATTCTCTATTGGTACACTAAAAAAACAAGTGCATACGACATCTTCTGCAGGAGAAGACTCGATATACACAACTTCTGTATCTGGAAGTAGTTATGTTTTCACTATAGACCATTACGGTAGACAGATATACAATGAGGATTCCCTTCCTTATCTCACAATACCAAAAGCTATAGTAACACTGACAACAGACAACAGTGGTGTTGCATGTTGGGTTTCAACAACGAGCGATGATACCCTTAATACTTATTCTTCAGCTGACTCAATAGAGTTTTATCAACCGAGAAAATTGGTGGTATTTTCCAATAACGGCTATGCGAGTCGCACATATACAGTAACCGTAAACGTTCATCAAGAGGATTCTAGTACTGTACACCTTGCAGAATATACCAATGTTCCGGATGAATTCAAAGCATCTAAGTATATGAACATACATTGTATCGACGACTATCTATATGTGTTATGCAAGAATGAAAGCGGAGATGCTACAGACATATATCGTGCATCCATAAACGATGCTGACAACTGGACAAAATTGACAACCAATATAACATTGTCGGGTGACATGGCAGAGACTTCTACCGCTAGCGAGACATCGATATACGCTATAAACAATGGTGACCTTATCGCCACTACAGACGGTAGCAACTGGACTACGATAGCCAGTGACGTAAAGTTCAAAAAAATGATTGGCGCCACAGACTATGAGATGTATGCTCTCGGCGATGATACCATCTATGTTTCTAATGATTACGGATATACGTGGAACACAGATAATTTAGGGGATTCTGAAGATAATCTGCCGGAAGAGAATATAAGTTTCTTCTACAAATCCGTAGACGGATATGCCGACTACGTGAGAATGGTGATGGTCGGAACGAGAGAAGATTCCTACGACGCACGTATATGGTCTAAGTTGGTGAATATCTCCAACGGTAACGACAGTGGCGACTGGTTGGAAGTAGAAGCAGGAACAGATGCGATGACATTACCTGCCTACAAGTCACTGACCGTTGCACCATACGGGTACTATATGGTTGCATGTGGTGCATCAACAGATAATGAATACTCAGACTTAGATAGTGCAAAAGTAAAAATCAGCAGAGACTACGGTCTGACATGGCAAACGGACACGACACTTACAAATACCGTTACAGGAGAAGTGGTATGTCCCAACAAACAGTTGCGTACCACGACAGACAAAACGGGACGGATATGGATGGTGTGCGGAGGTTCCGGAACAGTGTACTCTTTCTTCAAAAATATCATGTTATGGAGAACGAGAGAAAAATATTTTAATTATTGATGTTTAAGGGGGTAAAAAACGGATATAAGACCAATATTAGCGGTTATAGATGGGCGACAATACTGTTGCTCACCGTTTTGTTTACACCTTTAAAAGCCCAAAATGACGTGGAATACAGAATGGATGTGGGAGCAGGAGCAGGTGTTCTCAACTATCTAGGCGATTTTAACGGGAACCTACTGAAAAACATGCAACCTATGGGTGCTCTTGTCGCAAGGTATAAGTTCTCACCGCGATTGGCACTGAAATTGGATGTGTTGTATAGCAAACTGAAAGGTGATACAAAAAACATGGAGACATACTATCCCGACTATAATGCAGAGAATCCTTATCAGTTTAATAATAATCTCATTGACGGGAGTCTTCACTGTGAGTTCAACTTCTTACCGTACGGTACAGGACAGGACTATCGCGGTGCAAAACGTTTTACGCCCTACACTTCTCTAGGTATAGGCACAACATTCGTTTCAACAACAGGTAAAAACGTATTCACGCTCAACTTCCCCGTAGGCGTGGGTGTAAAATATAAGGCGGGAAACCGCCTCAACGTGGCACTGGAATGGATGATACACTTCACGCTCAGCGATGAACTGGATGGAGTGAAGGATCCTTACTACGTAAAAAGCAGTGGGTTGTTTAAGAACACCGACTGCTATTCTATGTTACAACTGTCGGTAACATACGACATTTGGGCAAAATGCAAGACATGTAATAATAATGATGAGTGAGAAAAAGAATATACCACAACATATAGCCATTATTATGGATGGTAACGGCAGATGGGCCGCGGAAAGAGGTAAAGACCGTTCCGTAGGACATCAGGCCGGAGTGGATACCGTAAGGCGAATAACATCGGAGTGTGTACGCTTAGGTGTAAAATATCTGACATTGTATACATTCTCAACAGAGAACTGGAACCGTCCTGCAACAGAGGTAGCAGCACTTATGGGACTTGTCCTGTCTTCTCTTGAGGATGAGATATTCATGAAAAATAACGTGCGATTCAGAGTCATCGGTGATACACAAAGATTACCCGTTGACGTTCAGAAAAAACTGAAAGAAACAGAAGAGCACACAAAAGACAATGACGCCATGACGATGGTGGTGGCACTCAGCTACTCATCAAAATGGGAGATAACGACAGCAATGAAAGCTATTGCTCAGGAAGTAAAAGATGGTACTATAGACACAGAGGACATTGACGAGGAGGTGATAAGCAAACATCTCCAGACGTCCTTTATGCCTGACCCCGACCTACTGATACGTACTGGAGGCGAAGTAAGGATTAGTAACTACTTACTTTGGCAGATAGCTTATTCGGAGTTGTATTTCTGTGATACCTACTGGCCTGACTTTGATGAAGACTGTCTACACGAGGCAATAAACAGTTACCAAGGAAGACAGCGCAGATACGGTAAGACCGAGGCACAGATAGAAGAAGAGGAAAGATGAAAATCAAAACGATTATAACGCTCGCATTAGTCGTGTATGTAGGCACGATGATAGGAGAAGACAAAGTTGTCAACCCCGACATTTCATACACCGGTACACCACGTTCCTGTAAAATCGGAGGAATAGCTGTAACAGGTGTGGAAGGTTACGAAGACTACGTACTGACAAGTCTGTCGGGACTACAGATAGGACAACAGATATCTGTCCCTGGACAAGAGATAACGGAGGCAGTTAAGAGATATTGGAAACATGGATTGTTTTCCGATGTATCCGTAACAGCCGATTCTATTGTAGATGATAAGATATACCTGCGTTTTCATTTGGGACTAAGACCACGCGTAAGTACAATCAACTACAACGGACTGAAAAAATCAGAGCGTGAAGATATGGAGGCTAAATTGGGTATAATGAAAGGTAGCCAGATCACTCCAAACATGATTGACCGCGCTAAGATATTGGCTAAAAAATACTTCGATGAAAAGGGATATAAAAATGCCGAGATAAACATCATACAGAGAGAGGATGTAACAAACAAAAACTCTGTAATCTTGGATGTCAACATAGACAAGAAATCGAAGATAAAGGTTAAGCACATATACATTGACGGTAACAACGCGCTAAAAACAAAGAAGATAAAGGGTACGCTATTCTCAAAGGGTAGCTTCGGTAAAATCCATGAGTCGGGTAAGCTATCGAATCTCTTTAAAGCGAAAAAATTTACAGAGGAGAGATATAAAGAAGCGAAGACGCAACTTATCGAGAAATACAATGAATTGGGATACCGTGACGCTGTGATACTCGAAGATAGCGTATGGAATGCAGATGAGAAACACGTTAATATATACCTGAAGGTTGAAGAAGGTATTAAATACTATATCAGAAATATAACATGGGTAGGAAACACCGTGTATAGTTCTGACATTCTTGACCGTACATTGAGAATGAACAAAGGAGACGTGTACAACCAGAAACTCATGGATAAGCGCCTAAACAAGGATGAGGATGCCGTGGGTAACCTGTATTACAATAACGGTTATGTCTTCTATAACCTTACTCCCACAGAGGTTAATATAGTGGGTGACTCCATCGATTTAGAGATGCGCATTACTGAAGGTCAACAGGCGCACATCAGCAAGGTTCGTATCAACGGTAACGACCGTCTCTACGAGCATGTCATACGAAGAGAGTTGAGAACAAAACCGGGAGATCTCTTCTCTAAGGAAGCCTTGGAACGTTCTATACGTGAAATTGCGTCTAGCGGACACTTCGATCCAGAACAGTGTGTGCCTGACGNGAAACCAAACTACGAGAATGGTACAGTGGATATCAACTATAACCTTGTATCAAAATCTAACGACCAGATAGAGCTCTCGTTCGGTTGGGGACAGACGGGTGTCATCATGAGGGTTAGTTTGAAACTCAACAACTTCTCTATGGCCAATCTGTTCAACAAGAATAAAGAACATCGTGGTATCATGCCTATCGGTGACGGAGAACAGGTAGCTATCAGTGCACAGACCAACGGTTCTTACTACCAGTCATATAGCGTCAGCTATACATCACCATGGTTTGGAAACAAACGTCCTAACTCACTCACTATCGGAGCATACTATTCTAAACAGACCGACGTATCTAGTACGTACTACAACAGTACATGGCTTAACTCTTACTACAACTATACGGGTCTGAGCTCTTACGGATATAGTAATATATCAAACTATTACGATCCTGATAAATATATACAGTTGCTCGGTGTTTCCGCTGCATGGGGAAAACGTCTGAGATGGCCTGACGACTATTTCCAGTTGTCTATATCACTCTCTTACCAGAGATATATCTTGAGAAACTGGAGTTACTTTATTATTTCACAAGGAAACTGTAACAACCTCAACCTCGGTATCACACTCTCTCGCGTATCTACCGACAACCAGTTGTTCCCACGTAGAGGTTCTGAGTTCATGGCATCTCTGCAGATTACTCCGCCTTGGTCGGCTTTCGATGGCAAGGACTACGCAAACTTGGCTACCACGTCCACATCACCTACCTATAGTGATGAGCTGCAGGAGAAATATCATTGGATAGAATACCATAAATGGAAATTTAAGGGTAAGACATATACCGCACTTACAGGCGGTCAGAAATGTCTGGTACTTATGACACGCGTAGAATTAGGATTCTTGGGTTCCTTCAATAAATATAAGAAATCACCTTTTGAAACCTTCTATGTGGGTGGAGATGGAATGAGTGGATACTCTACAGGCTATGCTCAGGAGACAATCGGTTTGAGAGGTTACGACAACGGTTCTCTCACCCCGAGTGGTTATGCCGGTTATGCCTACGACAGATTTACACTGGAGCTAAGATATCCGTTCTTACTTGGAAATACGACCATCTATGGACTAACCTTCGTTGAGGGTGGTAATGCATGGAACACAGGTAGCGACTTTAACCCCTTCGATATGAAGAAGTCAGCAGGTGTCGGTGTTCGTCTGTATCTGCCTATGGTCGGTCTGATGGGTATTGACTGGGCCTACGGATTCGATAAAGTGTTCAATACGCTTGGAGGAAGTCACTTCCACTTCGTTCTCGGACAGGAATTCTAACAAAGATATATCAACTAAAACAAAAGGAAATGAGGAAAATTGTTTGTACATTGTTTATCTGTTGTTGTTGGCTAGCAGCCAGCGCACAGAAGTTTGCGCTCGTGGATATGGAATATATTTTAAAGAATATCCCTGCTTACGAGAGAGCTAATGAGCAGTTGAACCAGGTATCAAAGAAATGGGAAGCAGAGGTTGAGGCTCTGAACACAGAGTCACAGACGATGTATAAGAACTATCAGAATGAGGTTGTATTCCTTTCTGCAGAACAGAAGAAGCAACGTCAGGACGCTATTGTGGCAAAAGAGAAATCTGCAGCAGAACTGAAAAAGAAATATTTCGGCCCTGAAGGAGAGTTATTCAAAAAACGTGAATCACTGATGGCTCCTATACAAGATGAGATATACACCGTAATCAAGGAAATAAGCAACCGCAGGGGATATTCTCTCGTTCTCGACCGTGCTTCCGACGGTGGCATCATCTTCGGTTCTCCGAAAATAGATATCAGCAACGAGGTCCTACAGAAATTGGGATATAGCGTAGGTGACTAATCGTGAATAAATAAACTATAATAAAAACAATAAAAATTTTAATGATGAAAAAATTAGTTTTAACAATGCTTATGTTCGTTCCTGTAGCTATGATGGCACAGAAATTCGGACATACAAATTTTAATGAGATCGTACAGGCTATGCCTGAATTTACTAAGGCAAAAACGGAATTAGAGACATTACAGAAACAGTATGAGAGCGACCTAAAGAGCATGCAGGATGAACTGCAACGCAAGAGCGAAGCTTTTCAAAAAGAAGAAAGCACCCTGCCTGAAGGCGTAAAAAAACGTAGAGAACAGGAATTACAGGAGATGTATCAAAAGATACAGCAGAGCGCTAGTGATAACCAACAGTCCTTACAAAAAGCATATCAAGAAAAGATGGAACCAATACAGAGTAAGATTCTTGATGCTGTTAAAGCTGTTGGACAGGCTGGAAACTATGTATACATCATGGACCTTTCATTAGGTATTCCTTATATCAGCAATACTCTCAGCACAGACGTCACCAGCGATGTGAAGTCAAAATTAGGTTTGAAATAATTATCGCTATAGCAGCCCACTTTGCCCATTATATGGTGCAGAGTGGGTTTTAAAATTCTTACACATGAAAAAGCTACTACTATTATCATTCTTCTGCGGTTCACTTCTCACGATGAATGCTCAGAGTACAAATACGGAGACATTTCCCCAAACAGTTTCTGTATCAGTACGTTTTGGATATGTCAGTTATAATGCCATCATGCAAAAGATGCCTGAGTATAAACAAATGGTAGACGATATAAACAAAATCGAAGAAAGCTATAAAGAGGAAGCGAAAAGAGTCGAGGAAGAATTCAATAGTAAATACGAAGACTACGTAGAAGGACTGGAAAAATTTCCTGAGAATATCCGCATCAAACGTCAGGCAGAACTGAGAGATTTGATGGATAAAAACCTTCAGTTCCGTCAAGAGTCAGAGCGTCTTCTAAAAGAAGTTACCACAGAACGTAAAAAGAAGATAACAGACCGTTTGCACGAGGCTATCGCCAAATCGGCAAAGGAACTAGGTCTGCCCTTCGTTCTAAATACCGACGGAGATAACTGTCCGTATGTAGATAATACACAGGGCGTGGACATCAGCGACAGAGTATTATGGCATCTCCGATAGGAATTTTCGACTCCGGTTATGGCGGTCTTACCATCCTAAAAGGTATTCACGACCGACTTCCTCAATACGACTATCTGTATTTGGGAGATAATGCTCGTGCACCATACGGCAATAGATCTTTCGATGTGGTATACCAGTTTACCAAGGAGGCCGTAATGAAACTCTTTGAGATGGGATGTCACCTTGTTATATTAGGATGTAACACCGCATCAGCAAAGGCTCTTCGTAGTATACAGCAAAATGATTTACCCGTAACTTATCCCGACAGAAGGGTTTTAGGAGTGATTCGTCCTACGGTAGAGGTAATTGGTGATATCACCAAAAGTCGCCATGTCGGTTTAGTGGCTACTGCAGGAACGGTAAACAGTAAGAGTTATGACCTTGAGATAGCCAAGTTTTATCCAGACATCAAAGTTACAAGTGTTGCATGTCCTTTGTGGGCAGCTATCGTGGAAAGTAACGAGGCAGACAGTGATGGTGCTGAGTATTTCGTTAAAAAACGTCTAGATACACTGATGTCACTCGACCCTAAAATAGATACACTGATACTAGGATGTACACACTACCCTCTCCTAATGCCTAAGATACAGAAACATGTCCCGAAGAATGTAACCATAGTAGAACAGGGGCAATATGTGTCAAGCAGTCTACAGACCTATCTTGCTAAGCACCCGGAAATAGAAAAAGAATGTAGCAAGGGCGGTACTGTTAACTACCTGACGACTGAAAATCCAGAGAAATTTAAAGAGACGGCAGCGGTTTTTACAAAAGAAGACATCAACGTGAGAAAGATTGAACTACAATAATCTCTCTAATAAATTCCCTAAAATGCCATTTCAACACGCTTTAAAAGAGAAAAATCGAAAAAAAATAGAAAAATCCTTGCAACATAAAACTTTTTTACATACCTTTGCCATGTAGTAACAAAATAATGTCTAATATGAAAAACACGAAAAAGAGAAATTTAGTGAGTTTTGTAGCCACCCGAATGGTAGCGATGTGTGTGTTATTGTGTAAGTTATATATTGCAAATGCAGCAGATATCACCTACAATGATTTGGAATATACGATATTGTCTGATTCTACCGTGTCACTTACAGGACCAAAGAAAACGACACTGACTCAACTCATAGTACCGGATTACGTGGAATATAACGGAAAGAAATATTATGTCGTATCTGTTGGGAAAAATGCTTATTACAACAACGACAAAATAAAAACGGTTGATTTTTCAGCGTGTACGAAATTGGCTATCATTGACACATTGGCATTTTCCTCTGCGGAGAACCTGAAAACAGTAGTTTTTCCAACAAGTCTGGAAAAAATAAATTTTTCAGGTTTCAAAGGAACAGGTATTCTGACAATAGATTTGAGCAACTGTCGCAAACTTAAGAATATAGGAGTTGCAGCTTTTTTAAAATTTACCACAAAAAGTAATAATGAAGTATACTTACCTAGCAGTGTTGAAGAAATTGGTGCTAACGCATTCAACTCTAGCCAAACCACAGATTGCAAGTGTTATCTTAGCATGACAAACATTCCCTCGTTTGAAAATTCCAAACCATTTCCTGTAAAATCAACATTATATGTTCCCATAGCACAAAAGAATGCATATCAAGAAGTAGAAAATCTATCTCTATATAAATCAAAAATGACCGGATGGATACCCGATGTATCCACACAGGCGTACATACCAATAAATGGAGAAGACAACGAATATTGGGGTACTATATATGTACCAAAGAATGTGAGTGTACCGGATGATGTAAAAGTTTACGCAGTCACACAAGCTCCTCTGGATGGTATCATAACTATTAAAGAGGTGAATATCCCTTCTGGATATTGTTTGGGAGAAGGAGGATATCTACTCTCTTCATCTACGACTATGACAAAACTTATGTTTATCGAAGATAGTGTAAATACAGCCGTCACCGTAGAAGATAATATTCTGAAAGGGACAACGACGAATGTTATAGACCAGACACCCGATGGCGAAGATAAAAAATATTATGTGCTCGCTGATGGTGCAGAAGGTACAGCTTTCTATTATACATGTGAGGACGGAAATACTGTAACAAACAGAGCATATAAAGCCTATTTGGCACTACCGGAACAGCAGAATAAGACAATGTCACTGAAAATGATGATCGACAGAGCGACGAGCATTAACGAAATTAAAACAGAAAGTAGAATACGTAATGACAATATTTATAATCTACAGGGATTACAAATGAAAGAGGAAACGATAAACGGTATGTATATACAAGGAGGGAAAAAATATATCAAAGTTTCACGATAGTTATGGTTTATCACGCAAAAAATAAATGAGTATGAAAAAAGCCTATATTAAACCCCAAATGAAAGTGTATCACATCGGGTCGATAACACTCCTTGCCACATCAGGGATACGTATAACGCCACAAGAGAGATATGGCGACGGACAGAACTCCCAAGATGAAGACGATATCTGGAATCAATATTAATAACTTTCTTTTTCTATATTAGGGCAGAACAGGTAAGGTAACCTCTTCTTGTCTGACTCCAGAGGCTGAAGATTTAATTAAATTTAAATCTCGGCCTCTTTTTTCCTTTAGTCATATAATATTGCTACTTTTGCAGTTCAATGAAACGTGAACTCGCCATATTATGCATGCTCGCCTTTGTCTTGTCTGCTTTTGCACAGAAAGATAAAGGACACGTTCGCGTAAACCCCGAAGATCGTCCCGTAGACATGGACAACCCTACCTTCGTACCGATGGTGAAAGTCGGTAAATGTCTAGACGGTAATGACAGCATACAATATGTTGAGCTCAACAAAGTATATGTGTTTCCTAAAAAGACGTTCGGTTCCGAGAAAGAAAGAAAAAAATATAGCCGATTGGTTTACAACGTAAAGAAAGTTCTGCCTATCGCCAAAGAAGTCAATATGATTATTCTGGAAACATACGAATATCTGCAGACCTTACCAAACGAAAAAGCTCGTGCAGCACATCTGAAATACGTTGAGAAAAGTATCAAGAAAGAATATACCCCTCGTATGAAAAAATTGACATACTCACAAGGAAAATTACTCATAAAACTTGTTCACCGTGAGTGTAACAGTTCTGCATACGGTCTTGTCAAAGCTTTCCTCGGACCGGTGAGAGCGGGAGTATGGCAAACATTCGCATGGATGTACGGCGCCTCGCTGACAAAAACCTACGACCCTACCGGTGAAGATAAAGAGACCGAAGAAGTGGTGCTACAGGTTGAAGCAGGACAATTATAACGATTCGCTTGATACATGCCATGATTCTCAACAATTTTAAGTAACTTTGCACAATAATTATATAGAGAGATGAAACTGAGATTTATCCTTACTGCAGCGGTATTAGGTATGGTGCTAGCTGCAGACGCTAAAGAGTACAAGTATGAAGAAGTAAAGGGTGACCCCTTAAAGACGCGTATATACACGTTGGACAATGGACTGAAGGTCTATCTGTCGGTAAACAACGAAAAACCGCGTATACAGACATATATCGCCGTACGTACGGGATCGCGTAACGATCCTGCAGAAACGACGGGATTGGCACACTACCTAGAACATCTGATGTTTAAGGGAACAAAACAGTTTGGTACAAGTAATTATAAAGCAGAACTTCCTCTGCTCAACCGTATAGAAACGCTGTATGAGGAATATCGACAGCTAAAAGATCCTCAGGAGAGAAAAGCTAAATATCACGAGATAGATAGTATATCGCAACTGGCTGCAAAATATAATATCCCTAACGAATACGATAAACTTATGGCTGCCATCGGAGCGATAGGCACTAATGCCTGGACCAGTGACGACTGTACCAATTATACGGAAGATATCCCCTCTAACGAAATAGAGAACTGGGCGAAAGTACAAAGTGACAGGTTCAAGGATATGGTGATAAGGGGATTCCATACCGAATTAGAGGCTGTATACGAGGAATACAACATATCTCTCACCCGCGATGCATCAAAGCAGTATGATGCCATGAGGGCTCTACTCTACCCTAACCATCCATACGGTACACAGACGACCATCGGTACACAGGAACATCTCAAAAATCCTTCTATCGTAAACATAAAAAATTATTTCCATAAATATTACTGTCCGAATAACGTGGCTATATGTATGGCTGGAGACTTCCAGTACGATGAGGTCATGGCTATTATAGACAAATATTTCGGTGACTGGAAATCAAATCCCAACTGTTCTTATCCACAGTATGCTCCTGTAAAAGATCTTACACACGTTATGGATACCACCGTTGTAGGACAGGAAGCAGAGACGGTTTTAATGGGATGGAAATTTGATAATGCTGCATCAAAACAGTGTGATACCTTGATGCTCGTAGAACAGATTTTGTCGAATGGAAAAGCAGGACTCATTGACCTGAACCTTAATCAGACAATGAAAATCATCGATGGTAACGCGGGAGCATATTGTGAACGCGACTACTCTACATTTATGATGCAAGGAACGCCTAACAACGGACAGAGTCTTGACGAGGTTAAGGATCTTCTTCTCGGACAGTTGGATATAGTTAAGACAGGCGATTTCGACGAGAATATGCTTACTGCCATCATAAACAACATGAAACTCAACCAGTATAGAGAGATGGAGAGCAACAGTGAGAGAGCCCGCATGTTTGTCGATGCCTTCGTATATGGCTTGAACTGGAAAGATGAGGTGGAAAAGATCAACCGCCTAGCAAAAATCACAAAACAGGATGTGGTAGACTTTGTCAATAAGCATTTCGGAGACAACTACGTTGTTTCCTACAAACGTATGGGAGAGGATAAGAATCAGAAAAAGATTGATAAACCAGCTATCACTCCTATTCCAAGCAACAGAGAGTTGCAAAGTGCTTTCGTGAAGGAAATAACCGAGTCACAGTCTAAACCTATTCAGCCTAAGTTTGTAGACTTTGACAAAGATCTCACGAAGACAACGACAAAAGCAGGGTTGCCTGTCATGTACGTACAAAACAAAGACAACGGTCTGTTTACTCTAGCTTTCAGATATGAATTTGGAGGAGAGGCTGACAAGCGCCTGCCTTTCGCTACGCAATATTCTTCGTTCTTAGGTACCAACAAGAAGAGCGCAGCACAGTTACGACAGGAATATTATCAACTGGCATGTAATTCCAGAATCTCTTGTAGCGATGATGCCCTATATATCTTCATAACAGGTTTGGCTGAAAATATGGATAAGGCATTGGTCTTAACTGAAGATTTCTTGCAAAACATAAAGGTTGACGAAGAAGCATGGAAACAGTATGTGGCATCAACGGTAAAAAACCGTAGCGATGAGAAGCTGTCGCAGAAATATAATTTCAGAGCTTTGATAAATTATGGAGCATACGGCGAATATAACAGTCAACGCAACACTCTTAACAACCAGGAATTGTCAAACACCAATCCTGCTACGCTCGTAGAACTGATAAAGAATCTCAAAAAGTATAAGCATGAG
>Ga0065711_1009368_pt1 | contig 19847 bp, 10 predicted proteins | sample Hoacrofraction12_FD_59098 | JGI IMG/M metagenome (GOLD analysis project Ga0065711, IMG submission 59098) | Hoatzin crop microbial communities from Cojedes, Venezuela - Epithelial fraction 12 v2 (version 2) | ecosystem: Host-associated > Birds > Digestive system > Esophagus > Crop | place... | reverse complement strand
TCCCTTCCCTTCCCTTCCCTTCCCTTCCCTTCCCTTCCCTGTCACGTTTCACTTGAACAGCAGATTTCCTTTGTGTGTATAAGAGTTATAATGGCTCAGTATATTAAGATACTGCATCCTATTTCTGATTTCTCCTTCGCAATGTGCCCAGGTGCCCTATATGAGATATGTCCCATGGGCCACCTAGGAGTCCTGTTTCCTGAACATGCTCTGATGAAAAGCATGTGCAGCTGCCTCCCTAGCAGCCTGTTTTCTGGAGTTATTCTGCCCTTTACCTGCTATAACCACATACCAACACCAACAGCACTTAACAATAAATAAAGCGATAATAATGTGAGAGAATGAAATTCTTTATGGCAGAATGCCAATATAATTTATGTATGAAAAAATCCATATCTTCCCTGTTTATTAAGTCGGATGATTTGTATATTATGTTTATATTTAAGAGATCTCTAATCACACTATATGATGCCTACTTCACTTCATCTGCTCAAAATGTCTTCTCATTTTTGTTTATATGTGTGTTTCCTCTTGACTGAAGGAAATCTTAAGCAATATTGAACAGAAAAAAATAAGAACATTCAGCTGATTTGCAGAATAGTATGTCATTCAGTAACTGTATACAGCCTGCACCATAGCATCTGAAACTAAATAGCTGGGTGTATTCATATTTGCAGAAAACACTTTTATTAGCTATATAATACAGATACACAGATGACAAACAGGAACATGAAAAGCAAGGATTTAAGATCCAGAAAGAATAAAAAGAAGATTAGACAACATATTTGGCTCCACTGAAAAGGAAAAAAATCAGAGGATAGAAAAGTAAAAAAACTATTAAGGAATGTGTCTGCTCCTGTGACTACCTATTGCATGCTCTTGAGGACCAGGATGCTAAGATGAAAGGAAGAATCACAGACACATGAAAAAGAAAAGATTTGGAGCAGCTGAAGAGCCTCATAAAGAGCAAGTACCCTCTTCCACTTGAACACAAGAAAATGTAAGAATATGACATAGAAATGAAGTGACCGTAATGATCTGCAGCTGCATTCAGCTGTCCTTGTTGCAGACAGAGCATGGGTGTTACAGCTGTCACCCTTCGGCACAGCAGCTCCAGGAGGCTCCCAGGGCACCCAGTACACCTCACTTCGTCTGATCCACCTGCTGCTCAGCCCACAGAGGCAGCTTAGATGCTAATGAAATTTTTTGCACTGGTAAACAGAGGTTGCGATGACCCTGTGGAGACATTTGTATGTTAGAAAATACGTAGGATCAACTAGAAATAAGAAGCTGAAACTTCAGGCAGTATGGGAAGTAGCCTCCTGGCATGAGTGCCTAGTGCTCTGTCACCAATTTGAAGCACCCGCACGAGGTTTGTTGCTGACACCAAACTGAGCGGTGAGGTGAACACATCAGCAGGGAGAGACATATTTCAGAGAAAGATGGACAGGCTGGAAGAGTGTCCTACCAAGAACTGCGTGGAGTTCAACAATGACAAGTGCAGAGTCCTGCATCTTGTCCATCATAACCAGTACAGGCTAGGATCTGTGTGGCTGGGGAGCACCTTGCTGATAGCGACCTGGGTGTCCTGGTGGACAACAAACTGAACAAGAGTCAGCAGTGCACTGCTGCAGCAATGAAGGCAAAACAGCTCCTGGGCTGCATCTGCAGCGGCATTACTAGCACAGATAGAGATGTGATCATCCCACTCTATTCAGAGCTTGTCAAGCTGTACCTGGAATACTGTGTCCAGTTCCAGTCCCCATAATTCAAGAAAGAAGAAGACAGGTCGGAGCAGGTCCAAAAGAGGGACAGGAAGATGACCAAAGGGCTGCAGAACCTGCCCTATGGAGGAAAGACTTAAAGAGTTAAATTTTTTCTCCTTGGAGAAGAGAAGTCTCGGGGGGACCTCACTGCAGTATTCCAGTACTTAAAGAGTGGCTACAAAGAGGATGGAGGCTCTCTCTTCACAAGGAGTTGCGTGGAGACAACAAGGGGCAACGGGTACAGGCTGCACCAGGAGAGGTTTCATCTCAACATAAGAAAGAATTTTTTTATAGTAACAACAGTCATCCACCAGAACAACTTCCCCAGAGATGTGGTAGAGTCCCCTTCGCTGGAGATTTTCAAGATGCAATTGGACAGGGTGCTGGACAATCTCACGTGGGCTCCCTTTTCCATAAAAGGTTGGACCAGATGATCTTTGGAGGTCCCTTCCAAGCTGGGCTGTTCTATGATTCTCTTGTATTCTGTAATGCTGGAAATAGCAAAGCAAGGAGGATCCCAAGCCAAAGAGTTCTACAGAAGCAGGGGTGGGGTGGGGGCAATAGGGGAAGAAGATTTTTCAGTCTTTTTCAACTTCAATAAACAACAATAAACCAGTTAAAATGAGTTAACACTTCACAGCAGAATCCTCCAGCAGGGAAAGGGAAAAGAAGAAAAGCAGTAGAATTTGGAGGGACTGTGCGTTCTTTCTCCAACAATACCTAGAGACACACTCCCATGTAAATTTACTGTTCTGGGTCTGCCCAACTTTGTAAATGTGGTAGCACATTTCTGCCTGTAAAAGGAATACAGGTATGAAGATTCTGCAACCATCATTGCCGTATATAAAACACCTGGAATAAATTATGAAAGCCATTTGGCCTGAGGAATCAATCAAGTATTTTGAATTCAGTTATCAGAGCAGCTAACCAGATCTATAGGTTATTTCAAATACTAGAAGTCTTCTCAAAAACAATGGCTGCTCATCGTTTGAGTGTGTATGCTTGGTACCCCACAGAAACATGATATTTTAAAATCCACATTGCAAAGCTGATGAAAACCTTTAAGAACCAGGAAGGAAAGAACAGAAAGCAGCAAAGTAATTTTATTTAATTACAGTCATTTATAGGCCTCAGCTGAAATCAGATGCCATTACACTAGTTACTACTCCAATGGGTAAGAAGCACTACTTCCCTCATGAAGAATTTACCATCTGAGATAATAAAATAAACAAAAGCATGGGACTGATCTCACGTAACTTTAGCCATGTAAAAATGAGGACTGAGATCCAATATAGTTGTCGAGTGGAAAGAGAAACTCTTCCAGAGACAAATAATTTATTTTACCCACCTCAGACATGTCTCTTCAGATGAAGTGTGTTAATCTGTGACAGCTTCCCATCCCGTCCTTCCATTCCCAGCTCTCTCCATTGACTACAGACAGATCTGCTCAGATTAGATACCCAACTCATGGATGACCAAGTTAAGTGACATTCAGAATGACTTGTTACAGCTACTACAGTTACCCAAGGTGTTGCTGGTTGGCAACATCAGTGTCAAAGCAGGCAGCACCTGCATCTGACTTCCTAAAGTCACTGTGCTCTTGGGGCAAAGGCATCCTGATATTTGTTCATATCTTTTTCTGACACATTTCAGCTGTTACATTTTGGTTTAGGTCCTTCAATGCTCCTAGAGTAAATAGCACAATATACAATAAGATTTAATACCTCTAATCAGAATTTGAATAATGAAAAGAAACATCAAGAGGTAAATAAGTTAAAAAACATATCTTCGAAATTATTGGAAATCAAAGGGCATCAAACAAGCTGAAAAAGCGGAAGAAAGTATTATTTAGGTTCTCTACTACCTCTTTATAAGCATCACCTGAGATTTATGTATCACCACATCCAAGACTAAACCGATACCAAGTAAGAGGTATTTTCCATGGACTTTTCCAGACTTTATAGTCTGGGGAACAAAGAGTAGGAGAAGAAACAAAATGACTTATGGCTATAACTCAGGAATTCTCTATTATTTTACTCTTATCTATTTTCCATTTTCTTACATGCCACAAGAGGCAGAAAAAATACTGAAAATTTTACAAGGGTTTTGCAGGCAAATCCAAACCAGGAGGTCTGCTTGAAGTCCCAGATATAAGAGTTAGAAGCATTTTGTTTTCAGTGAAAATGCTTGGTAAAGAACCTTCTACTGAAAAATAGGAGGTTCTGGAAAGTGGAGATGTCTTCTCTGAGCCCCATTTAGCGTAGGTCTAAAGATTTGTAAATAATAGTACATTCTTGACAAATTGCTGGTAATAAGCTTAAATACTGTACCCTGGGAAACAGGTAGCAATGGCAGTATTTTGTTTTTCTTTATGCTAATTTGCCTGCAAGAAACTTTATTGTGGCCCTTCCTTCCACTGTCTACTACTATTGTTTCATTCTGGGATAAGATGCATGCAAAATGTCTAAAATCAAAACAGCAGAAAATAATTTTAAAAATTGGTACAGCAATAGCAGAACTGACAAATCAGAAGCTTAATTGCTGCTACCTGTGGTTTCACTCTGCACCATTCGGTACAACATTTCCCTGCATCACCTTATTGCTTTTTTTTAAAGCCTGTCCTTGCAATTTATAATCCACGAGACTGCTGAGCTCTGTGGAGACGTTAATTTGCAAGCTCTTCAAGGCACAGACTTTGTCATTATTTCTGTGAGGCACACAGGACGCTATCAGCACTATACAAATATTAACTGAGATAACGCAATAACAGCTCCTCCACAGAAGGTGCGTTAGGGTGAATTTAGTGTTCTCCAAATGTCTTCCATTACAGTGGACAAACACGCAGCATGTTAAGCATCCAGTTCTCGGCCTGCAAAGGACCAGCCTTAAGGGATTACCCAGTACCATCACGTTTCTCACTGACACCAAAAACTAACAACATCTCCAGCATGCATGCACTTGGAAGTTATCGTCACCCTCAGTGCACACATCAAATAGCTGAAAAGGGCCTGCCAGTCATCAAGACGTAAATGTGCTTTGCAACGTCAGCTGGGGTAATGGAGCGTCTAATTCTGGCATTGCTTCCAAGGTGATAAAAATCTAAGTGGTGGAAGAGATGTACTGAGTAAAATAAATCTCATGGTCAAGAAACATCCAGGTTCTTCATGGAATTTGCTGAATAAAATTTATTGTATTGAACTACAAAAAGCAAGGAACTCATCTAGTTCCATTCATACCTGGGGCCAAGCAGAAGAAATTCAGACTGACACCAAATCTATTTATTTTCAGCCGGGTCTAAATTTTTGAGAGACACCTGTACCACAGTTACTGTTCTGGGTATACATCTACTATCGCTGTAATGAACATTATTAATCCACAGGCTCAGTGCAGCACAAAATGGAAGGAAAATGTCTTTCCCCAAAAAATGTCTCTCCCAAAAGACCCAAGTGCTTGTCTTTTACTCCCACTTTAAGGCCTTTTTATGGTGCCTTGATGGTGTAAAATAGGTGAAGAAAAATCAGCATGTCACTCTTTAAATTAGGCAAACAGCAGGAAAGCAGAGGTGAGGATCCTCTTCTTCCTCCTCGCACTCCCCCCAGCCCAGGGGATTCCAGCACCCAGGGCTGGACACAGCTCAGGAGCACACGGTGAGGTCGTGCCCAGAGACCCCTCTGGGGTGTCGGGGTGCAGGCTTCTCTCGGGATGTAGACACACAGGGGTCCAGCAACACGCACCCACTCCCCACACACTTGTCTGCAGTCAGAGCTGCACGGGGACACCCGTTCCTTCTCTTTGTGCTCTGCCCTGCACAGCCATGTAGATCTGGATTAACGTCATTGCATCAGGGAAAGGGCAGCAGCATAAAACTGAGTATCAGTGAGGTCAGACCAGTGCAGCTCTCAGCTAATGTGTAAAATGCACACTTGGTTTCATATCATTGATTTGATCCACCTTTCTGCAATTACCAATCAAACATTTTTTAGGATCCTGACATCCAGAACCAATATTTTAAATCAGGAAATAAAATATCATCCAATCACATTAAGGAAATGGAGAACATGAACTGAAACTTAATGTTTAATTACATTATTAATATACCCAGTATACATTCAGATTATAAAAATCCTGAATGACCAAAATACAGTTTGCAATAAAAGAATCCTAGTTTCTGCTTACTCACAGGCTGGGGAACAAGGGTCTTCATGAAGAAAAAAATGTGTCACACAATTTGTACTCAATCTATGACCCTGGATTCTGCATCTGAAAAAAAAAAACAAGAAACAGGGCGGGCACTAGATCCTCCAATGGTCTAGACAGGAAAATATAAATGGAGTTAGAAGAAAAAAGACAAAACAATGGCCAAGATCTATCCCATCCTTTTCTGGTACCCATACAGTGGTCTGTATACTAAAATTGGGAATCTGACTCTCAGCAGGGGCATCCAGATTACAACTCCCTTTGAAGGCAGTGGAGGGGAGTGAACCAGAGAGCATCCCTATGCATGAGCCCAATCCTAGAGGCAGTCAGTAGGAAATGGTCATAAAAATCCTCCCAACTTTTCAGGGAGCTTGGGGCCAGTCAGACCAACATCAGATACCTCTGCTGAGAGTGCACATGTTCCGGCTAGGGAGAGGCATCCATATGCACAGAGCTCACTTATTGTAAAAGACAGCCACTGAAAGAGAGAAGAGGGGCACCAGAATATCACGTGGTGACCCTGGCAGGCAGAGCATGCACCAGCCATGAGAGCTGAGATCTTGACCCCACACTCTCCTACCTGGTGGGTTTGATGGCCTGTATGTGAAGGAGCGCACAAAAGCACCAGACATTTGGGGTGTTTGGATGGGGCGAAGAGTGGAGAGATTCTTGCTGCGGCAGCCACTCTTCTGGATGTCCAAAGAGGAATCTTCACAAGCCAGAAAGACCTGGAGTAAAAGAGTGTGGCCCCATGCCTTGAAGTTAGGGCACGCAGGTGGGAGAAGGGAGTTCAGTTCTTACCTGTGTCTTTTATCCAATAAAGATCTAATGCAACATGAGTAAGCAGTCCAGGGACTTTCGTTGATCATAGTCTTAAATGACTAAAGTGCAAGGATGCTGTTCTAAGTATTGATTAGTAGTGTGCAGTTCTAAGTATTGATTGATAGTGTCCAGTATTTAGCCTCCATATGTTTATTCCTCTGTTGTGCAAGGCTCTCCAATGTCCCACAGAGTTAGTATCTAAATTATAAGTTTATTGTCCTGTGCCTTCACTGAATATGCATAGAATGCATCAGGCTCTCATAACCATTAATAACCAGCCAAAGTGGAGATTTTTTTTATTAATCAACAAAGCTGCTGATAGAGAATTAGCCTTGCATCGAGAGGAATCAGTTCTGTTATTGATTACACCACTGCAGATTTCCTCCCTGACCGCATGAAAGTGTCTAAGTCTCACTCTGCCTCTGTTTCCCATTAAAAAACCTGAGTGTGATGAAGATGTCAGGAGTTTTCAGCTGGAGACAGCAGCGATGAGACCACTGAAGTCTCTCTCCTGTGCAGAGCAGGCTGCAGAATGCCTGGCCTGAGAAGCTAGGTTCTGCCTTCCTCGACCCTGATGGCTTCTCTACCGGGTACTCCATTTACTCGACCTGAGAAGTGAGTCTTGGATTTGGTCTTAATGAAGCAGGGGAAGAAAACATTATATACATTTCAGAAGTATCTCATAATGCAAAAGGGAAAAATCTTGTTACAGTGCACTCAACACAACCTATTCAAGGTAATCAAATTTATATTTATTAAATGGGACAGCATTCACAAAATGTCAGCGTTGCAGCCTGTGACATAAACAAGGGTACCTAAGACATAGTCCAGAAGCAACAAAATGGTTTATGACACTTCCTGTTCTCAGAGTTCTCCTTTCTCATTCCTGATGATCTCTAATAAGAGAATGTACCAACGTATGTGCATGGTGATCTCCAGGCTAGCTGCTTCATATAAATGCCTTTTTCAATACAGGAAACACCTTGCAGGGTGGCATATTAAAAATCGATGCCAAACGTCTTTCCCTATAATTTGTTTATACTCTAAAACAACATCTCCAGTAGGTTTTCAAATTTTTACTTTTCTGATGAAGATAACTTTTGTAAAATAGACATAAATTTACTTCCTTTGCTTATCCAATGATTTATTTAGCTAATCAATCATAAAAGGAAGCAGGTATATTATATAATATATATATACATATATATACTTACTGTATTAGTGGACCTGAGTCAGTTAGAGGTTTTGAGGACACAGCTGCAGGAGCATCCTTTGTGTAGAAGTGCTGCCAAGCTTTCAGAATAAGAATCAACATAAACTGAGGGAGCAGTGCAAGGGGGTTTCTCTCACTGCTGGTTTGAGGGACAGAATACTTGGTAAAAGAATTTGGCTTAGTTTCATTTGAAAAACATCAAACTATGGTCCTGACAGTACACTATTCATTTCATTATTATAACACCTAGTATTCCAGGATCACTAAACACATGCAGAAGTCAAAACATGATTTTAACCACAAAAATAGACACACCTCAGCAAAGTACTTAAGCCAGTCTTATATGTTTTGTTGGATCAGGATGCACTTCTGAACTTCATTCTGTAAAATACTTTGGGGCAAAGTTTTGAAAATGCATCTGAAAATGCCAATATACCAGCATCACACTTTAAGGAATTTGTACAGAGATCAGTGAAGAACAGTTGATTCAGGATTTTCAGGCACATCATTGCTGAGGACTAAAACTCCTAAATTTTAAAACAAACAATGCATTTGAAAAAAGCTGACCTGCCAAAAAAGGAAGATTATGTCAGAACCTGGAATTTATCTTGTGCTACAGCACGTGTTTCACAAAGCCTCTTATAATCAAATTTGAAACAGCAAAATCAGCATTGCCTTCATGCAGCAACAATGATCAGTGCACCAGGCTGAAAGTCACTGAAGAAGCAGCTTGATGTCACTGAAATTAAATTTATAAGCCATAAATAAATACCACCACCCCCAAAAAACCTCAAACCCAACAAAATTCATAAGGCTCTTAAAATGATACAGAAATGTCTAGAGTGGCAGATATTTTGGTCAAATGCCTACCTACTTTCTATAGTATTATGCGTATCAAAACACTTTCCTTTCTAGGCTTCAAGAACTAATTTGTCTTCTTTTATTTTGATATGACTTCCAAGAAAGGCAAGGCATTGTAGTCAGAGTGCAGTATCAGGTCTGTAATATGCTCTGACAGGCAAAGCATTTCTGCTCTCTTGGTCTCGGAGACATTTATTAATGGATGGGCTGATAATGTTTATTATGTGCCTGAGATCACCTCAAAACAGCCAACAAATACAACTAGAGGTGAACAACGTCTGTTCTTGTGAGGGTTTCTTAGCAATAAATTGGATTTTCAATGCAAAATATATAACATTTTTTAAGAAAAAGCTATCAGACCTTTGAGAGCCTACTAGCTGTAGAAAGTGTTTGGGAAACAAGCAAAGATACATTGCATGTCTTCAAAATCATTTAACTCATCTAAGGGCAAAGAAATTAGCATCTCTTTGAAACACAGCCTTCTGTATCTTTTAGTTCTGATTCACATGAAGGTGGAGAATACACGTTTTCTAGTATAACATGCTCTGGTAAGCAGGATTGACAAAAATACAGTCACATCATTCAGATAATAAAGATGAGGTGATCCTCTTATTTCCCTCTTTAGTATTTAATCTAATACTTCAAAAGAATTTCTGAAAACACAGATTTCCCTAGTATCATTGCACCTTAAGATCCATGGATACAGTTCATGCTAAAGTGTGTTTATTTGCATCAGAACATATGCTTTCAAATTAAATTAGTCTTCGAGGCTTACTCCTCTGCCAACTGTTATTTGTCCTGCAGGAAAACAACTCCCTGAAGAAATGCAAATAAAACACAGTTCTTGAGGGCTTTGGGACAATTACTGTGCCATCTGAGTTGGCAAAATTGCAGTAAGTTGGTTACACAGCCTTGGTATCATCATTCCATATGGCTGCATCTGAAATAAGATGCTTAGGTGGGTTGTAAAGTGACATAGTTTGAATACACACAATTGTACCTTAAGCTCAGCTACAAGCCCTGGGCCACCACCAGTTCAATAAGGGATCAGACATGGGTCAATTAAATTCTGTGAACATTGTCTTATCTGCGAGCTGACAGTCTTTAGCTGAGATTAGACAAATACGGATCTTCACAGATTATAAACATTGCACTGATGCACTGTTACCAAGATATGCAATGGGTATGATCTCACTTCACAGATGAAACTAACACTAAAATAATGTAAACAGGGAATTTCAGGAGACACTCTAAAATCCCAGCATTGATTCTGTTTTTTTTATGCATGGGAGCCATTATTAAGGGCTACATTTGTAAGCGCCACTCAAGCAACTAAGTAAGAAGAAAACAAAGATAAAACCAGGACATTTTCCAGACAGGAAAGCGTAAAGCATTTCTGTGTTGTCAGACTGCATTTTTCACTGGAAAATGTTTTCCCCAAGAAGTCCTGCCCAGCTCTTGTTAACTGTTCCCACTCTATTCAAGATCACCAAAGTGACAGAATTTATGCAAGACAAGGGAGATGTTTTTTCCCTGCGTTAGTGCAATCTTGTCTTCAACTAGACTGACTTACTTGATTCTTTAAGAAATCTCACCACGCTGTTTGTAAGAAGGCACAGTGGGGGCCAGCAGTTACACTAAATTATTCTGCCATTCTTCCCGTCACTACATTTCATCTTTTGAACTTTTTGTGTTACCCCTCTGGGATGGACTGCAATGTAAAGTATGAAGTCCTGGATCACAGAATATTTGGAGCTTTTCTGCCTTTTGGTGTTCCTTTCCCTTCCTAATGATCTCGTAATTCTTAAAATAATTATTCATTTAGTCTTATTTTTAAATATTCTTAATTTGATTATTGTCATTATTTCTTGCAATTCTTATGATTTTCCTTCCCTCTTTTAAGTATTTTTAGAAAGGACTTTCAATGCGACACAACTATGCAAATTCAAATTTTAACAATAATTAATGCAAATGAAGAATTAATATTCAAAAATAGATTAGGAGTTTATTCATTTTTAACAAACAAGTGCCCTAGCTACTTCACAAAAACAGTTCCTGGATCTTGGACCCTGTTCTGAGGCACTTGCAATTCAGTCTTGATTTAAGATACGAGAACCATAAATCAGTAAAGGAGGCGGAGGAGAGAAACATACTACAGTTCCTCCAAGCAAGAGAAACTTCACTACGTAGCACCAGTGATGGCATGGATTATGCTGAATACCCGTCTCTGTGGCAAAAGAGTGGGATGACTTGCTAGTAGAGGTGAAAAGCCAACCGAGCTGGGTGATAGCTGGTTGCCTGTGAAATGAATCTAAGTTCCCTCTTAATTTTCCTCCACGGACTTCATCAGTAGAACACCTCTGTTCATAAATGTAATTCAGAACTGAAAATTAACCTTTTTTTCTGGAGCACACAATATCTGGCATTTTGCATTGTGGTATCTTATAACTGGTGGAGCTTTAACAAGTATTTCTTCCCAGTTCCCTAAAGCATAATATTTTGTTTAATCTAAGCTGCGAGTGCAACCACACTGTGGGGACAATATGTAAAGGATTTCTAAAATAAAATAAAAGCAGAATTTTTAAAAGATAAACTCATTTAGGTCATTAAGAAGATCCAAGGAAAAAATGTCCTTGAAAGTAGGTTAAGGTTTTTGTCAGGTCAGTCACAGATACACCTTAGTCCAACACAGGACTGCATTTTAACAGCTACCATCTCATTTTCTATGGATTTTCTAGTAGATTTCCTATAAAGGCTTTCGGAAGGGTGCAGATAGGAATGATAGTGGGCTTTATTGTTCCGGTGAAAAAAAAAAAGGCCTGAGAGTTCAAAAGCCAAACTACGGTAGGTCTGTATTTTGAATTTGGAATTTCAAAGTTAGACATTCAGCTTTGTGCAGGAGCATACAAACCAGCGTGGTCTGGTTTCCAGTAGCACCAAACATCCCAGATAACACAGGAGTGGCATGTGTTCATACCTATGAAAACCGGACTTCATGCTTTGTCCGGAGGCTAGAAATCTACTTTGGGTAGACACTTCGGGACATTTTGTTTAGTTCAAGGTAGTTCACAAAATTAATACAAAACTTCTAATGACCAAACAGATTTCCTAGGCTTGCATCTGGTTATTGGATATCCCAAAAAAATTGCAGGTAACAGAAGTAACTAGGAAGCTGTAAAGGCTTTTCTATGGGAAGTACCTGAAAAAAAAACAAAATCACGGTTCATGATTTCTAATACAGTAATGCCTAGAAGTCAGATACCTCTCTTTGCTGGACACCTGTGTGCACATAAAAGAGAGATATTTTCTGCCCAAATTGTTTTACAGCCTAAAATCCCAACAGCTGTTTTTCATGCAGAGGGGAAAAGGCAAAGGTCTATAGACCAACAAATGATATGAGGAGTACAGACTACGTGCACTGCTCTATGTCCTCTCATTACAAAAGAGACAAAGAACGTTCAATGAAATCAGGAGGTATCCAGCTGCTACAAGGATATAGATTTTTTGGTGAAATGTAGTTGACTCTGGAATTCACTGCTGCAAGGTAGCTCTGAAATTCTCTGCATTGCTAAGCAAAAAGAGGACCAGTGAGTTTGCTCATGCACTGCACCTCCAGGCATTCCCATTGCTTAAACATTATCTTATTTCTTTGCTCTCTTCTCAGCAGCTCCAACTTGCTTTCTTGCAAAGCAATATATGGGAGTAGTTCCCTTTGGGCAATACAGCTGCTCTTGTATGGACAACAATGCACCAGTTTGTCTCTTTCTGTCCTCTAATGATATCCTCCAAGGACCAGATGTTCCCAGATGCTCTCCAGGCCATGAAATATAGGTCGTCAGTTTCATGTTGTTAAAATGCCACTCTCACAGACTCTGACATACTGCTGACATTATTTCAGATACTTTGAGCATGGTGGGGGGCGGGGAAACATAGTAAAAAATATTCCTAAGTCCTAGGACCACCGTTTGGGTCCTAAGGAAATGCTGGGCCGAGCCACCTTATGGCAGACACACTCCACTGCAGAGTGGCAGTGTGAATGCAAGCCAACCAGTGCCCTCAGTCCTGGGAATGGAAATAATTTCCTGGCCTTCCAGCAACGTGAGATGTGCCACATTACTTAGCCTCAGTCAGACGATGAGTCTGAATCTGTTTTATTTTTTAGCACAGGTGAATCAGTGAGACCAAAGAGGACCAAAAAACCATCTGATGGTTGCCAAGAGAGCATGAGAACCTACACAGCTAAATTAAATACAAAATAAACATTGCCTTAGCTATGAATCCTCATGCTTCAGGACATCAGTTGGTAAATTCCTGTGATTAGGCAGAAACTACCATCCTAGACAAGTTTATACAGTATGTAATTGCCTGCAGTGGTTTCCCATCTTCCATAGTACAAATTTTCACATGCCACTGGTTTGATTCAGTCTGGCAACTTCTGTGATCCTAATATTGGCATACATTAACGTCACTGTTCAGCTAATATATCCCTCAACATACAATGGTCAAACAATTCCTTTGCCACTACTGGTCTTTTTGAAGTTTACAAATTTAAAACATTAACCTATTTCCAGCATGAGGTACTATATTATTACACTAAACTATGAAAATTGTTTACAAGAGCTTCCTGCAGAGCATGGATTTGCTGGTAACAAGCATTTCCTGAACAGAACGAGTGTTCCTAACTCCCCTTAGTGAGAGTAGGAGATGCTTAGCATTTCGGGATTAGACTTGAGCCCCTCAATCCTTGCCTGATTCCTGGCAAAGTCTGTCATCTGGCCTACATACCACAAGTTCAGCTTGCCATCCACCACATGATCCTCCTCCAAATAAAATGCATTGGCAGAGATTTGTGGGATCAAAGGTAGACATCTAAGAGTATGTTCTAATGTGACCTAGTTGTCTACGTTCTCTTCATAACCCATGAATGGAATAGGAAGCCCTGCACGGAAATTCATTTAAATCTAATGGGTAGAACTGATTTTCCCTCAGTTCTGAAGGGCATCTCCAGAGATTTCTCTCAGACACAAAGAACCAAACTTGATGTCTGCCCCTAAGTGAGGTGAATCCCACCACCACTTACACGCTTCAACACCTTCATTAATCAGACTAGACTGGAGTTCAGGTAGGTGGTCCATGGTCCTCACCACGCACAGAGCTTTGCAATTTGCTGGTTCTGTTCTAGGGATGTTTGTGTACGCAAAATCATGCCTTGTTTTTCCAAAACTGCTAGGTGATTTGGTACAAAATATTAGTTCTGAAAACAAAACTCACTTTGTCATTTTTACTAGGCCACCACCAGACATCAAAACTGCTGTTAATCCCCCATTCTGTCAGTATCCAGCATTTCTTTATGTAGAAACTGGTCAGTAGCACAAAGGCCAAACAACAGCATAAATGCCAGAGAATGGATTGAGAGCAGCCCTGAGGAGCAGGACTTGGAGGTGCTGGTTGATGAGAATCATAGAATCACAGCATCATTAAGGTTGGTAAAGACCTCTAAGACCATCAAATCCAACCGTCAACCCATCACCACCATGCCTAACTGAGAAGCTCAGCATGACCCAACTATGTGTGCTCGCAGCCCAGAAGGCAAACCATGTTCTGGGCTGCATCAAAAGAAACGTGGCCAGCAGGTCAAGGGAGGTGATCCTTCTCGGCTCTGGTGAGACCCCACCTGCAGTTCTGCGTCCAGCTCTGGAGCCCCCAGCACAGGAAAGACATGGACCTGTTGGAGCGGGTCCAGAGCAGGGGAAGAAAAATGATGCGAGGGCTGGAACAGCTGTCCTACGAGAAAAGGCTGAGCGAGTTGGGGCTGTTCAGCCTGGAGAAGAGAAGAATGCGGGGACATCTTATAGCAGCCTTCCATTACCTGAAGGGGGTCTACAAGAAAGGTGGAGAGGGATTTTTTTACAAGGGTATGTAGTGACAGGACAAGGGGTAATGGCTTTAAACTGAAAGAGGGTAGATTTAGGTTAGATAGAAGAAAGAAATTCTTTACTCTGAGGGTGGTGAGGCACTGGCACAGGTTGCCCAGAGAAGCTGTGGGTGCTCCCTCCCTGTAAGTTTTGAAGGCCAGGCTGGATGGGGCTTTGAGCAACCTGGTCTGGTGGAAGGTGTCCCTGCCCATGGCAGGTGCGTGGGAACTAGATGATCATTAAAGTCCCTTCCAACCCAAACCATTCTATGATTCTGTGATACATTAGCTCAGAGTGTTGGACTATAGCTGAGATACATAACCAAAAGCACAGGCCTTCCCCTGCCTACACCCCAGTCTGATTGTGTCAGACTGTGACAATACTGTGTGACCCAGTGCCCAGGGCTCAGTACCTTCTACAACCTTGACCTGATGCTACACCACAGTAAGATCCAGGCATGTACAGTCTCAAATACACACACACATCAGCTGTGAAATGGGACACCTGGTGTCACTTCTTTCCTCTTCTTCCCTCTCCTCCCAAGATAATTTCCAGAACTACACCTGCTGATGGTAGAGGTGGAGGAGGAGAGACCACATCCTGCAGGAGCTCCTCCTTGCTGCAGGCCGGAATGAGGCCAGAAAGTGAGTATGAGAAGGATCTTGGTGAATTTTCCCTTCAGGAAGGGAAAAGGGAGGGAATAGGAAGCAGAAAAGATTGGACTCCAGTTTCTGTTCCCTGGTCCTCAGACACAATGCACAAACTGATTTGGGAACACAATTTTTTTCTCCTCAGCCATTGCCTCTGTTTGCTTAGGTACTCTTCTAGGACACAGGAGACAAAGGTGTTAAACTACTGATGTTGAGGAAGGAAGCAGCTCTCCTACATCATAGGCACCTCCTGGTATTTAACCTAGTATGTTTAAGCACTAAGCCTTTAGCTGTTTATTAAACGAAAGTAACAGCAACTGCATTTGTTCAGGAATCAAATCTCTGCAGCAAGTTCTGTAGGTTACTGGAAAATTCTGAATAAATTCAGGACCTAAGGCTTTTCAGGCAAAAGGATTCTTAGCTTCTGGGCTGCCATCAGGTTAAGGGATCGAATGGCTATAAACTGCTCAGACTGGAGAAAATTTTGGTGTAAAGGGGAACTTTCAAGGGCCGGCTTAGGTACCCCCAAAATTTAGTGGCATCTGGATAGGTGGTTTTGGATTGAAACCTTGGACTTGAGAGAATTTCAATTGCTTTTTCCCTAGTGCCAAATCCCATTGTGCAGTATTCATATTGTTTGAAAGGCGAACTATCCTGCAAATGAAAAAAGATAACATTTAAAATTAAGATACGGATCAAAGTGCGAGAAGGACATGGACGATGAATAAGGTTAGAGTGGGAGAAGAAAGTGAGCAAAAAAGGATGTAAGAAGAGAAAGGCAGAATTAGGATGGAGTGGGAGAAAATGAAAACAATCACAATTAAAAATAAACCTCAGTCACTTTTCATGTTGAAAGCTTACAGCTAGTAAGCTGATTGTCATCTTACAGCTCTGCCAGAGTATTACAGAAAGAGCATTTGAAGTTACCATCATGTGTTTTATGTGTTTTATAATCACATTTGTTAATTGGAAGTTACTATTCTACCACTAGAGTCTGATTAGTAAATCTTGGAAAGAAAGGAATGCAAGTTGACTTTTTGCTCAACAAGATTGTACGTACAGTGGAAGAATATCATCAGGATTAAATGACAGATAAAACCGTGGCTTTATTAATTTTCACTTGACTCTGATACAAATATAGGAACCATGCAATAATTTCAAAATCTTAGCAGCATTGAACTCTCCCCATCTCATACTTCTTCATCTCCCTTTCACCTGCAGCAGCAGAGAGCACTTTCTCCTGCTAACCTGCAATAAACTCTGCTTACAGCTGCCTTCGAAGGAGAGCTAGCGAAACTTAAAAATAAATGAGACAAGACTAAGATTAATAAAATAGGCAAGGATAATTGTTAATTTTGTTATGACCCAAATTCTGTCCATTAAGGGAAGAGTATAAGACTCCCTTCTAGTTAAATTGACTGAAACATTCTGCAACAATGGAGAATAATAAACTACAATTAAAAGTGAAAGTGACCTGGGGCTTTAAATACCCAAGAACCATGGTAATGGAACAAGAACGCCATTTAAAGGTCAGCAGCTTATAAACAATATCCTCAGAGCAATTTCTCAAGAGGAAAATAATTTCATATGGACCTATCATGTAGTTTATAAAAGAGAAGGCTTCTCCCATCCTGAAGGAAGCCAAGCAAAATTAAATGCCTACTATGAGGCTCTGGCAGCCATTGCTTCATGTCTCAAGTTCAGGAGGGGCTGTTCTTGTTCCAGCTGACATTCAGTGGTAAATCTCAGAATACAATGCTTATAGAGTCACGGGTTTTCCAAAGCATTTGTTTCTTTGGACATGCTATCTGGACTGCAGTCCATGCACAGCAGGTAGGGGTTACCTGAGCACTTCCACTGCTGCAGAGCAAGAGGCAAAAGCAAATGCTGAAGCTCATGGTTCGCTCTGGGCAATGGTGGGAAGCAGCATTCACTTATCCCTTCTGTTCCCTGCCCAGCTGTGCTTCTCTGGCAGGTTTTCTGTGGCCTCTCCCTTTTTTCCTTCAATTTTCAGACTTGGAGGTAGCACCCTGTTCCAGCAGGGTCTGTACCACAGAGCTGGAAATACAGATTATGCCCCCAAAATTTATCTTTAATTGACTGCAGGAAAATAAGGCAATTCATGTGAACGTCCATCAGAAATCTCTCAAAAACATACGGCTAGAAAATTATTTTTCATCCAAGCAGGCATATTGAATACAGTGCTCCAACAAAAAACTGTATTATGTCAACACCCACAGCAAAATTGCCGGGAAGGATTTGCGAGATCCAATAAGTCATTCTGTGTCATTTAAATCCATATCGGGGAGGGGGGCAGAGATCTTGCATACTTATTTAGCCTGTGTTTATCTCTGTCATCATGGAACACCTCATAATCCAACGTCCAGGGAAGAAAACAACAAGATAGTTGGAACAAGGTATTATCACGCGTAAGGCAAGTTTTGTGTTTCATGCAGCTGCGTCAAAGACTGACATAAACCAGTTGTTTCAAAAGTTGTCTAATGACAGCAAAGAATTATACTCAGGCTTTTGGTGAATTCTTTGCATACGTGTCTTAATTCAAGAGCAGGCCTAATAGTAATGCTGCCTTACACAAGACAGGTTTCACTGGCTGTTTATGGGCATTTAATATTTCATTAGTTCCTTTCCGAATGCATTTATTCTTCTGTGCTCATTCTGTACTTGTTTCTCCGTCTGCCCTCTTTCTTCCTTTTGCACGCTGCAAGTTCATTGAATATTTTACTCCCCACTCCTTTCGTGCTTTCTTTTATCGTCACAACACATCAATCCAATGACTTGAAGTTTGGTCCCCCTGTGTTCAGATTAGTCAAAAAATTAGCCAAAAGAACTCAACCACTTTGCTGTGGATGTGTGCTGCCTGTAAAGTACCACGTATTTTTTTAAATGAGACATTGCATAGTGTTACTGATATTTCAAGAAAGAGTCTCCTCTACATTTTCTGCAGGTATAGTTCATTTACGGCAGGCTGACCATGCACTCAGTGTGCACAGACTGTGCATGCAGAGTGACAAGAACAGCTGATCAAACACAACCAAGCTAAATTCAACTCAGTACGTTTTCCATTGCCTATAAAAGAAATTTGTTTTTTATAGATTTTGTCTGGGTATTGCTTCTGAGCTATAGGTATAAAAATAAGACAGGGAGCTGGACAGATTTTCTTCGCTCAAGACTGTAAAATCACTCAATAAACCTCCTTCTGTAATAAAACCCTTAAAATGATGGTTGAAATCCTGGCTCCACTGGAGTCAATAGTAAAACTCCCATTCACATCAGAAGCAGCTGACTTCTGTGCTAATGAAAGCCCTTTAACTACACTGGGTATGCTACATAATGACTCAGTATAATAACTTGTTATAAAGTACATACTTTTCTCCAGATAGGATTTCACAGTATTTTTACTAATACTACATTTAAAAAAATACTGATTTCTTCCATCAGTAAAAGACAGTCAATATACCAATGCCTATTACTACTAAGCAGCAATTTAAAAAAGCACTCCTGAAGAAGACAGCATGGAAATGAAACTGCAGGGGGAATGTTATATAGGCCAAATGAAATGGTCAAGGCTGTTTTATGTCTCTGCTGGAAGCTGGTATCTCTAGGACCAAAGTAAATGTTAAAAGCATTATTGGTTAAGATGGACTCACACTGACAACTGGCAAATTTATACAAAACTAGGAGAAATTTGTAGTCTTTGTCTGTGTCTGAGATTTTGGGTTAGACTGACTGAAGCACACACAGTAAGCACTCGGACAGAAAAAACAAATTCCAGTTTATCGCCTATAAAACGCCAGCAAAAATGGATTTTGGAGAAAGAAATTCACCTTGTCAGCTGTCTGTTCACAGTGTGGATAAATCCTGGTGTGTAATTGCAGCATTAGTCATGCTGGCTAACAAAGGCACTGCAGTGCAGGCGGGGAAATGACGGCGGAGAGCAGAGAGGCCATCATCTGTCCGAGCCACCATCTTTTCTCCCCAGCCTCCAGCACCTGCTTCAGCAAGCATGATGGGGAGCTCAGGCTGGAGCACTGTGCTCACTGCCACCCTGTCTTCCCCTCAGGATCAGCTCGTCCCAGGGGCGACTGCCACCCCTGCTCCCCTCCTGGGCAGCTGCAGATGGGCTCAGGTCCTTCTGCACCACTGGTCCAGCGCAGAGGGTCCAGAATTACAGAATCACAGAATAGTAGGGGTTGGAAAGGACCACTGTGGGTCATCTAGTCCAACCCTCCTGCCAAAGCAGGGTCACCTACAGAAGGCTGCACAGGAACTTGTCCAGGTGCGTCTTGAATATCTCCAGAGAAGGAGACTCCACAACCTCCCTGGGCAGCCTGTTCCAGTGCTCCGTCACCCTCAGAGGGAAGAAGTTCTTCCTCATGTTCACACGGAACTTCCTGTGCCTCAG
>Ga0065711_1037428_pt1 | contig 19848 bp, 11 predicted proteins | sample Hoacrofraction12_FD_59098 | JGI IMG/M metagenome (GOLD analysis project Ga0065711, IMG submission 59098) | Hoatzin crop microbial communities from Cojedes, Venezuela - Epithelial fraction 12 v2 (version 2) | ecosystem: Host-associated > Birds > Digestive system > Esophagus > Crop | place... | reverse complement strand
CCCCCCCAAGCCTGTACTGATGCATGGGGTTGTTCCTCCCCAGGTGCAGGACCCTGCATTTGCCCTTGTTGAACTTCATCAGGTTCCTCTCTGCCCAACTTTCCAGCCTATCCAGGTCACACTGAACGGCAGCACAGCCTTCTGGTGTATCCACACCTCCCAGTTTGGTTTCATCAGCAAACTTGCTGAGGGTACATTCTAACTTTTCATCCAGGTCACTGATGAAGAAGTTGAACAAAACTGGGCCCAGTACTGACCCTTGAGTCAGTATTGTTTGGAGCAGATCTCTTATCAGTCAAACTCCTGAATACAGGCTTGTTAGAGCCTTCTCAGGCTTGCTAATTTAAATATATCCCTAATAGACGTGAATTAGGAGGATGCTTAAACAACCAATGGGCTGGAAATTGTTAGTCGCCCTCCCACAATGCAAGCCGCTTATTCTGGACCTAAGTAATCTGCTGCTTTCTTAACAAAGTTACCTAGCAATGGGTCTGTTCTTTCCGGGTTTTCCTGGGCTATCTATTCTCTTACCCATTTTGTTCATAAACCACGTCATTTGGGGAAAAATGGCCAACTTCTTGATTTTTCCTAATGAATTTCCTGTACTTTTTTTGTTCTGTCATTTGTCACTTTGTATTCTTGATTTTTTCAGTGTGGCCTCTTATTTGTTACTTAACTAGGATCAGCTCTTATCCAAAGTCTGGAGCATTATTTTGCAAAGTACAGCTGTGGATCAGAGTCCCTGTCCAGCTAATTCAGAGCCAGTTCCTCATCTCTCACGTCTTGACCATTGGCAATATGGACACTGTGCTTGCTGGAGCAAGTCTTACCAGTTCTGGAGAGACTTACTAGGTTGGGCATGACCCTGCATTAAGCGTTTGGGATTCCCTGTTGTTTTTGGATGACAGAGAGGACTGAGCAGCCTGGCATTGTCTGAGCATGGATAGCTTCAGAAATTTGAGTGCTAGGGGGATATAATCGCCAGCGGGCTTACTGGCACCTGAAAAGCCTATTAACTGTCCCCTTAGGTTTTTATTTTAGGCAGACAGCAACAAGGATGGCAGTTTAGCTGAGTGTTGTCTTGTGTGTGTGACCAGACTGTGGTGGTTCTTTATAGACAATTGCTGGTTAGTAGCGTGGTACCTTAGTTGCCTAGTTTTTGTGTTGTAAAGCAACCCGTGCACTAAGAAACTCGGAAGACTTGTTACAGGCAGTAGGAGGTTGAGAGCTTGTATCTTCAAATCTGAAGATTTCTGTTTCAGTAGCGTTATTCTTTTCATTTGTTTGATAGCTGCTTAGTCGATGAGATCTGTTCTCTAACATGGTTTGATCACAGACTCCTCTCGGTGTCCCCTGTGCTGCAGAGAGTTAGCCTGCAGACCTATCCAAGTGCAAGATCAAGTAAGCAACCGAGTCATCTGTGTCTGTAAAAGAAAATGAGGTTTCGTGTGAAATGTGTTGTGTGTCTTCTAACCTCTTGAGGAAGGGTAGAACCTGTAGCTTAAATATTTGGAGGATGGGAATTATCTTACCCTTTTTCAGTAGTGCTGTTTGTACCAGAACTTCTCTAAAGCAAGAATTTTCATTTAGTTTTCCCTTTTGGCCAAACTCCTGGCATTGGTGTATAGGCAGTTGGGGAGAGGGTGGGGAGAACATCAGTATTTTAGGCAGCATTGCTTTGTGTGTCACAACAGTAGTTTATTGTACTATAGCTGTTACAACAGTATGGTGCCCTTCTGGCTAGTCAACTTAATCCTCAGCTGGAGAATTTAGTGATACTGGAGATGCAACCGGAAAATGCATGCCATACTCATTTCAGTGCAAAATAGTCGACTAAGGATTTCGTTCAAGAAAAAATAACGGACCTTACTCCTTCACTTAGTCTGTAAAATACGAGTGGTTGCATTCGTACTGCTCATTTCCATGCCTAAGCTTCAAGAAGTTAATATCCTCCATTGTTGTTTTCTTTTTGAATTTTAAAAAGGAAACATTTTAATCACTTCCATACATGTGCTAACTTGAGAGGGTTAAAATTATTGCATCATCGTTTTATAGCACTTGGCAGAGATACTATTCATGCTAATTTTATCCCAAATCATACCAACTTAAAGCACTTTTCATGCAATCGTGATTTTTCAGTACATTTTTTGGTACTTAACGCACAATTTATATGCTCTCCATAAAGATTCAGAAGTCTGAATGACCTTGTCCCTGTTTGGATGCCCTTCATTTTATCTAGTACAGATTGTCAAATGTAGTGTGGTGGCTCTTATGATAGAGTAGTCCCAAAAGCGATGGTTCTGTGAGAAAAATACATCAGGGTGACGGTGGTGTATGATAGAGGGAAGGAGCTGATTATAATATTTTGTACTAAAAAAATGCCAAATGGCCCCATTACAAATCCGGTTGTAAAAAACACAGTTGCAGGGGGTGGGAGGAGGGGGGGGAACATGGCTCTCCAGGAATTGTTTTGCATTCACGAATGCAGTTTTGATTCGCTTCTTTTTTCTTTCCCGATTATTACAGAAACTTTCCCAAGGAAACATAAATATTTGCTTTGAATAGGTCAGAAGGTAGCAACTGGTTTGTAGGAAGTGGGGCATAGCATTTTCCTGCTTGTCTGACTGTAATAAAACGCTTCCAAGATACAAAGGGCACATACACAAAATCAGTCTCTGCTGTATGGATTTTTTGTTTGACTTGAAATTTACCATGAGCCGTTGTCCTTTTCCTTTGTTAGAAAGGAACTTCCTTCACGTCACTTATTTAAAACCAGCCATAAAGATGGAGCAGTCTGTGTCCTGTGCTGTTCGAGCTGCATGTTGCACAGCCAGACCCGGCTGGTTTCTGGCCTTGCAACAAATGATGAAAATCCAGGACTGAAGTTCGCTAAGTTTGCTACGCTGAGAAAGTTGCTTTCTCTTAAATGTAGTCTTGCTTTCATTACTTCCGAGTGAGGTAATGCAGCTTTTTATACACATCGAATCTACGAGTTTTCTTGGTTTTGATAGAGAAATTCTTGACTTTGTGGAAGTGTTGCAGTGTATTAGCGATTCAACACTATCTTTCTTCCTCGTCAGATGTTGTGTTCCTGTTTAATTTTTGCAATGGTTTTATCTTAATTTCAAGCATATTTTTAACATAAACATTTTATCACATGAAGAAGAAAATTCTGTGCCAAAGAGGAAGTGAGAATACTTTTGTCTGAAGCAAAAAGGTGTTTCCACTTACCAGGTTTCCATTCTGCACGGGAAACTGAAAAATGGTCATTTTGCCATTCGTATACTGCACCTCGTGTATTTCCATTATTAAACTTTAGTTGTTAATGGTGTTTAAGAGGGCTTGTAAACAAATCTCAGGCAGGAGTTAATTTAGTCAAGTCGTAGAATATTTTACTGCATCTTTTCCTGAGCATAACATATATTTCTGCAGATCTCTTAAAAGACATATGAGCACAGCTATTTGTATGAACTAGAAAACCATCTGTTCAGAATTCACTGTCTGAAAACTTGTTTCCTGCAATGGTTTTTCATTCTGATTTCAGACCCTGGTATATTATGTATTTGTATCTGTGGGGAGGAGACAGAGAAAAAAAGTGTCTAACTGGGGAAGTAATTCCTGTGTGATTCACACCTCTTCCTTCACTAGAGAACGAAATTAATAAAATGTTGTATTTCTTGCTCAGGTCAGTAGCAGTTGCACGTGAAACACTTGCATGTGTTTGCATTTAGGTGAACTCCAAAGACAGTATTTATTACTGAACTTCTTTGGAAGCAAAAATTCCACGGGATGAAATTTATCTTTAAAGAAGTAATAAAACATAGTTGTGTTAGTTTCTAGGGCTAATCTTCTGTTTGTGTCGTGACAAAGTTTTAGGCATCTTTGCTGGCAGAGGCCTTCGTGTTCCACCGCAGTCAGTGAACCCACTCCTTTTTTTGATTCAGCCCCGGACTGGAGGCAGAGATTTCAGACTGCTCTAGAGTCTTGTTTCCGTAGCAAATATGGGAAACTTTTACCATGAAATATTGAAAGTTGAGAAACAGAATACGGTGATTCACATAACTGCAAGCCTACAAACCTGAGATCCATAGTTTGCCAAGCACTGGTATAACATTGGTCAGAAAAGTAGGTAGATGCAAAGTAGTTGAAATAAAATGTTTGCCAAAAGTAATATTTCGATTAAAGATTGAGATTAACTTTCAGTGAAGCCTTTGATAGGGTGGCTAATTGAATATATATGACTTTAAATTAGAAAATAATAAAAAAAAGAGATGTGTTGGATTAAGACTGTCTCATGGGGAGACAGAAATTGGGTGTGCCAGAGAATACTTATTAGTAGATAACAACTGGTCTTCGTATTCTGTCATTTTCTTCTGTCCAATCTTATGGCAAGAACTAAAAGTCAAGAACAACTAAATGCATGATCTTGCATTTCCTACATTTGAGCCTTGTCGCACTTCTATAATTAGTTATTCAGTGCATATACATGACTGATCCTTTTGTGTGGTGGTGATAATCCTCAGCATTGTGCTAAGGGAGCACATTCTAGTAGAGCATTACAGTTTTTATGAAAACATGAAGAAAGACTGGGGACACCGTTAGACCACATACAAGTAGCATTCTGAAAATAAATAAGAAGATCCATGTGGTAGGGGTTGTTCAGTGTTTAAGAACAACGTTCGGTGCTCCAGAGAGCCCCTGCTACTTGCAAGCTCATGAGAAGAGCAGCTGTCTTAGGACTTCAGACTAGTAAAGCAGGTGGTGTCTACCTGAAGGAAAGGAGGGCTGAGAGAACGTATGGTTCTGTGTTAGGGGGTTGTTTTGTTTTTAAATAAGACTTTTAGAGGGAGTAAGGACTGTTCTAAAAAGTTTTGGGGCTTTTTTTCGATTTTTTTTTTTTTTTAATGTGAAGAAGAATTACGCTGGGACAAGGATGAGTGCATATAGCTTGGGTTATGTGACTTTAACCTAGAGATTAAAAGGCATGGGAGAGGCAATGTTCAGAAACAGAACAGGAGTAATAAGATCAAATTATTTGATGAGTTTTAAAATAGGGCCTGTTAGTTTGAGAGGGATGAACTTGTAAGGTGGAGGACTGTGCAAACCATGGAGTCTTACCCAGTTCCATTAGCAGTTCTGCTGAGTATGGAAGAGCTTCAGTGCTACAACAGAAAGATAACCTGTCTGGTGGTTTCTTTCATTCTGCTACAAATAGGGGAAAGATGAAGTTCAGACTTGTCATTCATTACAATTCAGTGAGAGAAATATCTGTTTGACTTACTAAGAAAATGCCTCAGAAAAAAGTTACTCTTGCATAGTTTAGACAATTCAGTTATGGTAAAAAATGTTAGGGTGTGTTTGTATTCTCACTTGTATAAATACAACTTGCAAACCATGTAGTGAAACAGTTCAGACAGTCGTACCGGCCAACCCTACAGCTCTCTCAAATGAATTTAAATAGAATTTCAGAATAAGTTAGTGTTTGTTCTATTATTTATTATTTTTTCCCTAACATCCTACCCAAGATTAACATTTTTAATCCGAGACTGAACAAGGTAATTTCTGTATCGTTTCCTAATTGCTTTTAATTTTGCAAAGGCTGTGTGTGAGTAGGCACTTCTTATGCATTGAAGCAGTGCAGCTGAATGTAGTGCTTCAGTTTTGATTTCAGAAGATTTCTTTTACTGGATTACTGCAATGACCCAGCAGAGATTGGAGAAAAAAATGGTAGATTCTTTTCATTCATTTTACTGCTGTGTTTTCTGTGGCAGTAAATTCTGTGGTTTTGGCTCAGCACAGGAACATGCAGAATTGTGTTTCTGGGTAGATTATCAACTTACTTTTTTTCCAGTAGGAACTTGAATTATAAAGAGGAAACTTTTAAAGACATTTGAGGAGAAAGGTTGAATGTGTATATATGAGCCTTATTTTTCTGCAATGCAGTTAGAGGGCTGTGCAGAGCATGTGGAAAACCTTTGGCAGTATTTTCAGAGCAGAGTACTCGTGCTGAATAAAAACTAAGCAGTCAAGGAAAAAAAAAGAGAACAAGAGACTTAAAAAAAAAAAATTGCCTTCCAAATAGAGTCTGGAAAGCTAATGAGCATATGACATCATTTAACTAGTTATAAAAAGATTACAGCTCCTCTGATCCAAGAAGCAGACCCTCAAGGTTTCTGGTGTTCCCTAGATGAAGGAGGTCTAGCGTTGCACTGCTGAAGTTTGTCCTTGCCAGTAACAGGGCACAAAGCCCCTCGGTGCCAGCAGCAGGGGTTGCCACTGGTTTTCCGTAGGAGCAGCGCTCATTCCCAGGGTTGGCAGCAAAGGGCCGTGGCCTGTCTCAGCTGGGACAGGCAACAGCAGCCCGAACTGGCCAGTCTTCTGCTCTTGGAGTGCCTCCATCTGTGCTTGGCGAGTGGGAGTTGCTGGAGACAGCCTTGTGTGCTGCGCTCACGCGTCTGTGGAGACCCACTGGACTCTGGGGGTGGTGTGAGGGTGTGGGCATGTCTGCCAGGGCTGCAGCTCCTGTCCCTGAACAGGGTGGTCCAGAGTGGATCAGCTCCTCTGAATGGCTGTCAAGCAGACCTTTCTCGTTTTCACTGTACCTTTGCAGTGAGGGAGGCAGGTCCCCAAGACTGCAGGTAGACAGTAATTTCACTTCTGTTCTCACAGTGTTTCGGATAAAGGCCAGAGCACTGGTTTGCAGAGTTGTCAGCTCTTGACACTGTGCATTGGCTTCCACCCTGGTGGTACGCTGCCGCCTGTGCTACCTTCCTGCTTCCCGAGAGCAGCTCTTTTTCAAAGGCCTCCATGTTCCAGCTGAAGAGCTAGTAAAAACCATGGAAACGTTGTTTTAATTTTTCAGTCTTAATAATCGTATTTCAAGCTCAGAATGTATTTTTAGGAGGGGGAAAAAAGAAGTTGCATAACTCTTGATTTATTGCATCGGCTTAAAGAGCTAGCAAACCTGGGATTTTCTTCTCTAGTCACTTAGCTGTAAGCATTTCCCTTTATGGCAGCAGGGAGGCCAGTGTATGACTCTGTTCTCAAGAGCAATTCAAACTTTTTATAAATCTGCCGAATGTGTTCCTCTCAATCACATCTAGATTGCATAGCAGGGAACAGCTGCTGCATCAAAGCAAACCTCGGGGTGGAGACGTACCTTGGTGTTGAGGGAACATCTTGAAAGACAGGGAAAGCATGTCAGTCCTCTCTCTCTGTGGATGGAGGTTGTTTCAAGGCAGTAGGCAGATTTGTTCCGAATTAGAGAGTTTTGAAATTAGTTACATAGGAAGAAGGCACTTATCTGTAGTGCACGTATGGAGATAATTAGGAATAACTCTGCAGAGGAATCCTGAAAGTTGGAAAGTGTGGGGGATCTGAGATGGAGAGAAGTGAATTCTGATTCTGAAAAAAAAAAAATTACAGGTTTGGAAGTGTGTGTGTGTCACTTGTTGGGAATAATTTGCATAATAAAAACAACTTGAGAAAAGCAGTATCGACTTTTGTCTGCTTCATCTGAGATTTGCTTTTATTCTTGTCCAGCAACTACAAACCAAAGGGAAAACTTTCAGTGTTCAGAGAAGGGACATGGGGGGAGGGGGGAAACTACAAAAGAAAAATAAGAACTGGATATAATTCAGAAAAGACACGCAATCAAACTGAACAGATTGCTCAGGAAAAGATCTATTCTGTTGCTGAAATCCAAGAAAATGGGGGAAAAACAGGAAATAGTGAAATCTGTTATCGACCATCTGCTAAGCCTAGGAACTTGAGAACCATTCCCATGACAAAAATACTAGATTGTGAACTTAATTTTATGTTTCATAATACTTAAAGTACAGACACGGAAGTCCAGTGGAGCATCTCATATTATTCAATGTTTAAAAGATACTTAAAATGCTGTGTATAAATCTGAGCATTAACAGGTTTGATTCTTTTTTCCGAGGTTTTTATTGATGGGTGTAATAGGTCGTGCCTTGTAAGGACAAGGCAGCATTTTCAAACTTTGAAGAGGAGAGGGGAAATGAGCAAGCTGAATTTTCTTTGGAAAGAGGCAGCGGTCTTTCTCCTTCAGCTCCCGTCACCCTCCCCCTTCATTTCTTCCTTGCGAGCGCTGCCACATCTGTGGGGATGTAATCGCTGCCATCTGACAGCGGGTCGTCTGGATGTGCAGCGCGAACTGTTCGTGCGCTCTGATGTTCAGGACCTGCGCACTTGCCCTGCCCAGTGCCGCTGTCGTGGTAGATGGTGTGTTTGTTCTGGCCTGCTCTCTTCTTGCCTCTCCTTTTAAATACATGTAAGAGCCAGAGAAAATGTGGCCCGATACAATTCAAACAGTTTGGGGTGCCGTAAGCCATAAATTTTTCTGGACTCTGTGTATTTACAATTACTCCACATGCGTAAAGGTGTAAATACTGTTTCCTGTAAGCATTTTCGAAGTATGTAAATGGGGGTTAAATGCAGAAAATTGTAATCAGTGTGGCTGCTCAAAGGCTATGTTGCTCATTAAATTGTCAGTATTAATGAACTCAGTGCATAGTTTGCAAATTACCTTAAATGTGGGCTGTTGGCTAGCTTAGCCTTTTGGAATCTTTTCACGGTTCAAAGATAAAAGTGAGAGAAATCTTTGGCAGAAGCTTATGTTTGTGTGAAAAGCATCTATTATATAGCATGTGGAGAAGTTATGATAAATTCAGTTCTTCTTGGTGAAATTTTACTTCCTTAACTCAGATAGGTCTTTTTCTGTCAAAACTTTGCAGCCTTTTTCAGGTTCCTGAAATGCAGGAAGTACAGGCTCCTTTCTAATGATAAATTTTTCAGTTATAAAATATACTTGAATTTTCTCGCTGTCCAGATAATGGTTCATTCATCCTGTGCACAAAGCAGAGTTGTAGTAGATAAGGTTGCATACAGTCAGAAAACTGTGCACTCACAAGTACTTCTGGGATCTCTTAAGGAAGTTCATTAGAAATAAATTTCATTGTTCATGGAACCATGTTGGCATCCATGTGGCTCATTGAACCTTAAAAATGGACCTTGCTGCTTTTGCCAACAGACTCGGTGTAGAAAGAGGCCATAAGTAGGAATGTGCAGGGAGATGTTCGTGATGTCCTGGAGTCTTCACCTCTCTGCCTAATCCCAGACTTTGGTCTAAATATTGCTGCGTTTCCACCCACATTGCTGCAGAGCTTTTTGCCACTCCACCTGACAGTCTGTCCCCTCCTTTCTTCTGCTGCTGTCTTCTGTCTCGGCTGGCACTTTCCCAACTTGCCCTTGTCCTTGTTTACATCCACTCATTGCATCTCAGCATCCTTGAGTAAGTATCGTTTCCTGTCCTGGTCCCTTTGTGTTCAGGTTGGGACCTTCCCTTCCTTTCCAGTCTCTGTAGCAGCAATGCATTTGCTGAGATGAGGTGAGATTAAGCGTCCTTCATCTCCGTTCAGGTGCAGCAGCTCTCAGCAGCAAGAATGAGTATCTGTACAGAGGGAGGGAGGGAGAAGAATGAACATTGTTCAGTCCTCATCTGCAGCTTGCTTAGTGTAGATAAAATGTGGAGGGAATACTGCTGCCAAATACAGTGACCCACTATTGAGTGCATGCAAACACTGTTTTAGGGGGTGGAATTCAGTGGATTTTCCCCAGGCTGGAAAAAGCACCAGCTCTGACTCCCAAGGTCAATTCAAAATCTGTACACTAAAGCATGGAAATACTGGTTTTCAAAGGGTCAGTTGTAGGAAATTTAAAAACTGTCAAAACAGTGTTTTCCCCTCACTTTGTTTTGCAGAAATAGCTATAGCATTTTTCCTGAAACACAAATACTTTCAGCCTGAAACCACCCATGCTGGAAAATGTTAATGCTTAGTTTTAAACGAACAAACAAGAACTTCTCTGTACTTTTGGTTAGAAAGAGAAATGATGGGCAGTTGTAGTTGTAGCTGCTGTTCCACTGGTGTTACTTAACATTGCCACAAAATTAAAAAACGCAAAGGGTCGCAGGAGTAATGAACAGATTATCCTTAACGTTTTATGGTATTTTGCAGTTGTAGCTGTAGAACTCATAGTGATCCCGCGCATGTACCAGACGTTAGTTTTCATGAGGATTCGTGGGGTTGTTTTTTTTTTCTTTGCCTTTCAAGTTCTTTCAGCTGACCCTAGTGTATCCACAGGAGGGCAGATGACTGTGCAGGGCTGACTGCGGGGGTAATGCAATAACCTTATGGGCAGTTACGCACCAGCGTTGTACAGTGCGGTTGCAGCAGGGCCCCTCTACAGCTCCCGCGTCGTGGCCAGTTGTGATCAGATTCTACGCCCTGATGGCATTTAGCTTCTGCCTCCCGGCAGTGATAGCCTGCACCTTCGATGGAGGAGTAAACTCTGAAGACAGTCTATCTGGTGGTGTATCTATAGAGGCGTGTGTGTATATACATACATACCATTTTAAAAAAGGCTTAGATGCAGTTCACGTGCAAGCTTTGTCACTCTGCGAGTGCTTGCCTTGCTGCTGTCCTCTGATGCAAGCTGCCATGTCCTTGAGGAGTATGGAAGAGATGGAATAAAACGTCCCCTGGCCTTTATTTATTCACTTCAGCCCACTGCCCAGACGTACAGTTATTACAGTTCCTCTCTGCATACTGTAAATTATAATCACTGCTTAACTATTCCCTAGCTTCGAGTTACACTGAATTGTGTGTTTTAAAGAAACCTGTATCCTGAAGCAATTTCAGGTTTGGTGTTTTGGGGTTTTTTTTGACTTCGGTTTTTTGTGTGGGTTTTTTGTTTTGTTTGTTTGTTTTTATTCTCCAACTCTAAAACAAAAGATTGCAGTATAAAAGAGGGATTGTAACTGAAATTTCATTTTAAAAAAATGCTAATCTTCTACTCCCTTGATCTTGAGGGTTTTGGGGTAAAAAAAGTATGTGTAGCTCGCTAGTACTTAATATGTTTAAGTTTAATTTTACTGGTCTCTCCTTAATTGAAAAAAAGTGCTCTTCTGCAAGGATAAAATTTCTGTCAGGGGTGTGTGCCTCCTGACTGCTTGCTTGAATGTTGCTCAGGTTCTCTGGCTTTGTGCCTAAAACTTCTTGTGCGTTAATTTAAGGGAAGGGCTTCTTTATAATGCAGCTCAGTAGCTGGTCTGGTGTACTACGTCAATCATGAAGTGAATTTCTGGGCCCATGTTAAATTACATAGAAATTTTATCGTGGATCTTGGTGAGACTCAAATCTGACTTAAGACTATGAGACCAAGGCTTAAAGAAGTGCTCGCAGCTTGAAATCGATTCTTTGTATTTCGGTCAGATTTTTTCTTCTTGTATCAGAAGTTGGTTTTGTATAATTTTTTACTGTTTCATCATACTCTTAACTTCATAGTTTACGACTCCTAATAGATTGAGAAGTGTGCTGTCTGGATTTGGGTGGATGTAATGCTCTATAAATACTGTTGTGTAAGCCTCTGAATTTAAGTGCTTGCGTGTTTTGTTTTTCAACCTGCCTTGCTTCTTTTTCCATTCAGCTGATAGTAATTAAACTAGTGTCGCATTCTGGCTGGATGCAACATAACTCTGCTGAAGAGGTTTTCCTCTTGTGATCTTCAGGGTTTGGGTATTTGACTAATAATAGGAACTTGGGCCTCAGTCTGGGCTCAAGAGATTTTTTCCTACCCATCCAGCTATTGGATTATATATCTGAGGTTACAGACGTATGGTTGTACTGCTCACCTCTGTGGTTCCATGGCACGACCTCTCTGCTGGGAGCAGTGGTTGATCCCACAGATGAGAGCGGCAGCAGAGCCCTGGGTTTACTTGTGCTAACAGTCCCTGTAAAAGTAAAATCTTGAGTGTTTAAATTGAATATTCGATTTTGTTATAATCAATAACTTTTTAATTCTGAGGCTTAAAAACCAGTGAGTGCCCTAAGTAGAGATCGGGCAAATTCACATCGCCATAAACCAGAAATGGAAATGTCCCTGGAGATTTTAATAAAAAGAGCTCAAGGTCTATCTGTCAATTTATTTAGCTGCTGAATAGAAATGAGAATCCTTGCAGAAAGTTTCCAATATTGTTGTAGAATGCATGGCTTGGGATTCTGTTTCTACTGTTCACTAAACCACTGGATTGTCCCATCTCAAAGGGCCGATAGCAGAAATCAAGTCCATTTGGCACAGAGGAGTATCATTCCCTCAGAATTCACAAGAGCTTCACAAGGGAAAACCGTTCCCTGACCTGCAGTTTATTTGGCTTTCTGGTCTTACAGTCTGTTTCTCCAGGAACATGTCGGTAGGGGGTGGCAAATGAAATGACTTTCTACAGCATCTAGGCTGTATTTGTCGTTGAGTTGTTTTACACAAGAAATACATGGAGACAGAAAAATAAGTGATGAAGGAATAAGTGTAGGTTTTCAGAATTTGTTTTTTCTTTGGTTTAGGTCAATCCTGAGAATTGGACTGATGCTGCAGTATCTCCTCCTGAACAGGAAATCTCTGCAGCGTTCTCTCACGTTGATTTTTCTTGGTATGCTGTCGTCTTTGAAATGACCAGCATGGGACCCTTTCCTGTATATTTAAATGATGATTTTTTTTTATTAGTATTATTATTTATTTCATGTCTGGTGAGGTGGGAGCACCTCGCTGTCAGGTTATCTGGTAGCTATCACCTGCCTTGGGAAGATGGATTCTTCTGGGCATGGTTGGTTTTATGTCAGTAGAAGTTCCCTGTGACATTCCATTGTTCTCTCTGTATTTGATGTCTTAGTGGTCTATGTCAAGATGGAGGTTAAAAATAAAAAAGGAGGAAACAGACTCCATATTTCATAGCCACTTAATTTGATAATTATTTATACAGTAACATAGCAACGTTAAATTTATAAGTAGTGTAAAATGAAGTTTATTTAAGTGCTTGTGTCCACTATTAATCTTCAAGGAAACCAATACTGGAAAGGAAATATTGCTGTGTCCCGCTTGTCTCCATAATTACTTTTTTCCTGTTATATTTTCATAACTCTGTTGAGACCTAGAAGTGAAATGGTACTGTACAGTAAAAAAAATCCCAAATCTATTGTACTATATCTTTTCTATATGTACATATTTATTATATTTATTGTTAATAATTATAGTTATATAAATCATCGAACCTGTGACAGTAAGGCAAAATGGCCTTCAGTGTGCAGACGATAGCTTTGTCACGTAGCACCATTTCACAAGCCCATATTGGCACCAAGACATTCTGAGGATCCTCCATCCAACCTGGGCTCCTTAATTTCTGGACTGGCCTTTTAGGTTGCTTTAAGTTACAACAGACTTGAGATAACTTTAACTGGTGATTAGAGATGATGTTAAAAATTACCTTGCCTCCCTCATTGTGTATAGAAGTCACTGGGAAAATCTGGCTAACCATTCTTCTATGCGTTCTAACTTAACTGCGTTATGGGGCAAGCTAAGAGCAGGCTACCTAACAAGGTGTATGTTAGCATGGCTAACTACAAAGTTGCTGCGATGGCATCAAAACTGATTTTTCTAGCTTTCTGAATCTTCAATTACTACTTTTTAGTAAGCGATTATGCAGAATTTTGACCTTGGTTTGTGTCAGAAAACTGAGCTGCCAGTCTCCACTCCCAAACAAAAGTGTGTTTGACTATCCAAGCTAGATTTTTGAGATATAAATACGTCAGTGTAAGTAGGTATTTGCATTTATCGTTTAAAAATGTGAATTGTGAAGGACTGACACTATGCTGAATATTGCATATTGATAGAAATATTATATAGCTGCTTTCTGTGTGACTGCCTGAAAAGCAATGCCCACCACGGTGACCAGATTAGTTTTAGATACAGTCTATTGGGAATTAAGGAAATGTTTAGAAAGAGGAAACAGTGGTGGCAGGATGAGAGTTCTCTTTCTTTTTTCACAAAACTGGTATCTTAACTTTTCTAAGCATATTTTTTTATATTTGGTTTCTTAACAACTTTTGAATGCCTTGCCTGGAGACTGTCCTATTCGTTATCCTTTTTCTTTGAAAGTGAAAATATTGGCGTATTTTACTGAAACCAGTTTTGGTTTCGTCAATATAGGATTTGCTAGAACAGGGTATTTGTGCTGGCTACAGCTCCAAAGACTTTTCTTGAGTATCTAGTTGTTAATACAAACGCAACAGGTGCTGCTTCTGAATTATGGATGATTACACAGTCACTTTAGTTTGAATAAAGCTCTAGGATAAAATGCTTTGGGTTATTCACAGAAGTAAGTTTCAGCAGATAACCGCAAATGCTAAAGACAGTATTTTTACTTCAGTGCAGGCATTGTATGTACCATTTCTGACTGAGGTGGGAAGAGGGGAAGCTAGCTCCAAGTTTTGTATTTTGATGAAGAAATCTAGAAGAAACCTGGGGAATTGTATAGAAAAATACATGAACGTATAGTGCAGTATATTCAAACTTCATGATGACGTGCTTAAGCAAAGAAAATTTTTTTAGCCAATGAATACAACATTTCTTCTTTCGCCGTAGCCAAGATTATCAAGATGACATTGCTGATGGAAGTTTCTACCTCAAATACTCTTGTATTTGGAATAGCCTAATGTGCCAGTTCTGCTCTTAAAGGAAAAATAGTTTACACACCTGACATATGAGCCCTTTAAATCCTATCCAAAGATGTGTTTAGCATGCAGAAGAGTGGAAGAAAATGTCTGAATCTTAAGGGAAAAGCTTGAGGAAATAAGGAAGGGAATACAAACTAAGGCAGTCACAAGGGAAAAACTGTTGAAGTGAAAGCTTAGAAGTGAAAAGTATATGTAACTTGCAGTCTCCTTAACGTGCTGAAGTTTAACACGTGAATTATGGTATAACACTGCAGAAGGGATAGTTCAATATAAAGTAATTAACAGATATTGGCCAAAGACTGGGAAGGAAAAAAGTTTGAAAGATTTTGTGTATTCATCCCTAGCCATAATAAGGAGATGGAAAGAGAGCGGAGAGTTGTTTGCAATCTGTGAACTCTCTTCAAATAGTTTGAAAAATATCTGTGAGAGGAGTAAACATCCAGTGAAGAGAATGGTTTTCTAACATGTTTCAATTCATACATATATTTACAGCAGAAGTTGTACAGCATTACAGTTGGTGCTTGTAACTTTTGCATGGGACGTTCAGTCTCTTTCTCAGTTGAGCAGACACGTTCAACTTCTAGCACTTGCAGAAATATTCTGCATATCAAGATAGCATCCTGGTCGATTTATACACAAAGGTCTTCATAGAGCAAACAAGTGATATCTATCTCTCCTGGGGAACCAGCAGTCCCATTTGTGTACATATTGACAGGCTTGGTTGGAATTTCACCAAATATATTTAATCCAAAATGAATGGGAGTTTTGCCATAGACTGTCATGAACTTTTACAGATTTAGTATTTAACATCCTTTCAGATCTGTGAATCTCACTGTTAGTGGTGGGGGGTGGAGGGGGAAGAGAAAAGAAAAAAGAGACGACCGTGAAAATTTCGTGAAGTATGCATTGTATAAAGGATAAATGATTATAAGCATATGGTACCTCTCCATGAACAGACTTGCATATGCATAAAACTCTCTTTAGAAGTAGCCTTGGAAGCCTGTTGGGCTTCCGATATATCATTCAGACCACTAAATTAGACTTTGTCTTTTCCCCCCATCCCCTCCATCTTACCGTAAAATGACAAGAGATAGGAGTAAATATACTCCTTAATTCCTTTCATCTCTATCTTTTCCCTCCCTTCTCCGAAGAGATTTCAGGGAATCATTGTTAAACATTGATACACATTCTGGCTCTGTGATGCATGAAATGTGAAGAGATTGCCTTCAGCTGAAAGGCAAAAAGCTAGAAGATTACTGGGAAAGATAGGGAGGGAATAACTATATAAATAAACAATATGGTAGTACGTTAAGGAGTTGATCACACATCTCAACGCTAATTTTGTCTTACTGGGAAAGCCAGGAGAGCGCGATTTTTCTTTTAGTGGGTACCTGTTTTGTATGCATTCCTGGTAGTGAATTAAGGTTTGTGGTGAGTGAGGTGGGGGATTATTCTTCTTTACACACGTCAGTTGTCCTCTACTCTGTTAGCTCTCTTCTGCAGGCTGACAGTGAGCTATAACAAAGCTCTGGAGTAGCTCAGAGCTGCATTTCTGTATCTAGTCTGATAGTTTTGAAGTGGATTGCATTGGCCCTAACAGGATTAGAGTTAGCAGCATATGGCAGCTGAAAATGCCATGCTTTGGCTCTGTTGCTGGGCTAAGTCTCAATATTGCCCTTTGTTATTCTTGCTTATTGTTTTATTTTTAGATGGCATTGTTTAGGAGTACATAGAGAAGAGGTGTGGGAGACAGAAATGGAAAGAAAGGCTGTTAGACTAAGAACCTTGATGTACACAAGTCAGCTGGTGAAGAGTTGGACCACTGGAGTCATCCTTGGAGATCTGGACATGTGGGTGGGTAAATTTTAAGATCAAGCATGAGCAATAAGTTAATGTCAGAGTATGAGGAATTTATAACAAGGTTTTGCATTTATTACATTTTCGGGTTATGTATCCTCATGCAGATTGTGATTAATCACATGCTTTGTTGCATGAAAATGTTGTTCTGACGAACTCGCAGCAGGGAGGGATGCTGCAAAATGAAGTGAGGGCTTGAGGCAGGTAAACGTCCCAGACGGTATGTCAGATGGGCTCCATGATGTTATCTTCCAGGAACAAATGTGTGGGATGCAGTAGTATTTTAAGCAACAAGCTCATTTGGACTAACGTAACTACATGCAGTTGAAACAACTGAGTAGACAGTAATTTAGAAGGTGAAGTTCAGTAACAATTCGATAGGTAGTGCTTTAGTGTCACTCATCAATCTGATAATCTAGTTATGAAATATTTTTGTAATTTGTCCAGAATATCTCTACCTGGTAGACCATCAGACAAGATTGGCTTCTTGGGCTCTTCTACTAAGGAAATTGCAGAGAACGGGGAATGAAGGGCACAGCCTGAATAGTAGTGATTGTGTTTCATATGTGAATTTCCTGAAACACTTGAGGACTGAAGTAATAGGAAAGCGATATGTGTAGTCTTTCTGTAGTATCAGTAATAACCAGAGCACCTCAGAGCACTCTCAAGTATTTAGCAACTCAATGGTTGATAAAGTTAGTCTAGCACAGGTTTGCCGTCCCACTCCCCCCACGCCCCTCATCTGCTTAGCATAATCAGAAGAGAAGAATTCTGTCACTGCTTCACTTAAATTGTTTAACTTTTGCTCCATTTGAGAGGGGAGGAATTTCAGATTCGGAGTGCAGTTATTCCTAGTAGCGTTCTGAATGTGAAGGGAAGTGGTAGCAGAGATTCTCCCTTAGAGGAGGAGACACCTGGAAGCAGCACCCAGTCCCCTGCTTCCCTCCTGGCCTTCAGACTGCGTCCATCCTGGTCCTGTGCGGCAAGAGAGTGGAAGTGTGTGCATGCCTAGGGTAAAAAGGCACAGAAATAAGAGATGGAAAGATCTGCAGGACTGTCTTAACTACATTTCTGTCAATGAGACATTGTTTCCTATAATACAATCTTAAATCCTTTCTTCATTAAAATTTTAAGCCACTCAGCTCCAGAGTAAAATGCTTCTGTTCCTTTTCTCCTTAAAAAATAATGTGCATATGTCTGCTGAAATTGCATTGTTACATTTAAAAATACCTTAACAGGATGGTTTCTAATGAGCAATTCTTTTCTGATAGCGGTGCAGTTTTTCTAGAGCAGTGGAACAGCTCATAAATAGTTAATTGGAGCGATAGCCGTACTTGTGCACTTGAGTAACAGTCTTGGTGGGTAACTTCTCAATCATGCAAACAGGCACACTGCAGCCTTACCAGGAACAGCAACAATATGTCAAATTTTGAAGAGGAATAAGAGACATTGACAAACTTTCCTATCCAATTCTAATTAAATTTAAAGCTGAAGTGTATTTGCTTAAGACAGCAGTCTCCGAAGTAATCAGAATTTTTTTCTGTAAACTTTTTTTTTAAAGGACATGATACCCATTAAAATAAATTTAGACTTAAGCTGAAGTGTTGAAGCTCTTGCTTTATATAAAAAAAAAGTGTGTTTCTTTTATATCATCTGGATTTCAGCTACTCAGTATATAGTTTATTCCTGTCATCTCTTTCACAGATTGGAATTTAAATATGTATATCATGTTTTGTTAATACTATGGCAGTGAATTGAATTACAGTATTGTTAATGAAAGCTCTTCAGGTTTAACGAGTAAAGAAATAATGTAAAATATAATAACTCAAGCCTTAATATTTTCTTGATCACAAGTCAAGCCTTCTATATAATTTATTAAAGTAGCATAGTGTCCTTAAATTTAAGGTCAAGATTTTGCAGGCTTAGCAGAGATTTTTATGCATAAGGGAAAGAAGAAACTTTAAAAATATTATTTCAGCAGTTTCGTAATTTAGGATTGCGACCTCATGCTCTAAGAATAATTATTGCACATCACGATCAGCAGTTTATCAATATTCATTCAGAGCCTTCTTAGACTTTTCATATCATAGTCTATTTTGGTTTTTTTTTTTTGTCTTTTCGTGCAACCATAGCAACTTTAACATAGCTAGTAAATGCCTTAGGGAGCACAGCCACTTGCATTATTTATTTCGGGGGGCTTTAACCAGTATCTACAGTATTTATGAAAGCCACTTCTATTCTCTTCTTTTCCTGTATTTTTAATTAGTTGCTATACCTTCCGCTGCCAGCTGGGACCAGTGTTTTTTAGGAGCTATCACATTGACCACAGGCAGCCCCTAGGGACCTGCATTTGTAGCTGCCTGGTAAAAGCTTATCAGCTATACTTTGACTGTGGCCACCACGAATTTGTTGTAGCTGCACGGGCTGTTCCTGCAAAAACATGGGGGGTTGCCATTGTTTTAAACTGGCAGAAAAGACATGAGCACTTATGTGAGCTTCTGTGGCTGCTTAAAACTAGCCTGTGGCTGTAGATTCAGTGGTGTTGTATCGGTCCATAGTCAAGATGGTCAAACACAGTGAGCCAGCTACAAGCAAATCCCAAAGCAGTGGCATGAACACTTCACCAGTTTATGAAAATGTCCATGTGGCATTTCTGATGAAGCATTAAATGCTCTCTAGCCTACCTACTCAAGAGCAGCTGGCAGCAAAATAACCACAAACACTTGTATCTATCCTGTAAATACTGTGGAGAAGGGCAGCAGGCACACGTGGTGCTTCTGCTGGAGTAGTTGTTCAGAGGGCACCACCTAGCCTGATGAAGACACCACTGTTTATAGCTATCAAGGACAAGAAGGTGGTTCCTCAGAAGTTCAAGGATGCAGAGGTTCAACTCTACAAAAATAGTAGAGCTCATTCTTTGGAAACTGTGGTGTATTCGTTCACTTGTTGCAGGAAAAAGAAACTCCTGTCTTTGCTGGAATAATGGTCAGCACACCCGGGTGCTTGGTTTGGTTGAAGAACAGTTAATGCAATTTTACAGCCAAGGAAATGTCAGAAAAGCTGAGAATAAAGGCCTGTATATCAGCTTTGTCAAGTAAACCAAAGCCTGTAATACCATCTCAAGGCTTTCTTCAGGCTTCAACAAAACTCAGCTGTTCGGGCATGCTCTTGAATTGGCAGCTCTGGCGAGTATCTTCAGTCACAGGTGAGCGTCGCAGCTTGTCGCTGTCAGGAGGGCATGAAGCAAGACTTCATACCTGCCCTGATCCACCTTAGTATCACGTAGGCAGAGCTGTTTCTTGATGTGTTTGGAGACTGTGATAGGAGAAATTGCATGCCATGTTACATGATTAGGGGAATTTTCAACTTTCATCGATTTTTTTTTTTTTTTTTTTTTTTTTTT